>JAESFH010000085.1_pt1 | contig 91896 bp, 85 predicted proteins | sample 9269381 | NCBI WGS metagenome assembly JAESFH01 (sample SAMN14504062, study PRJNA617094) | algae metagenome | isolation source: Aphanothece sp. CMT-3BRIN-NPC111 and co-occurring heterotrophs from well... | place: USA: Clark Mountains Wilderness, California | collected 2010-04-18
CTCACCCCGCGTCACCGGATCGTTAGGCCGGAAACGACCCTGGTAACCTTTTATAATTTCTTTTTGCGCTAATGCACTAATAAAACCTTTCGCCCAGTAGTTTGTCGGTACGTCATTAAAACTTACCGATGCTGGCGCTGATGGTGGCACCGATGCTGGCTGGCTATTGCCTACCTGTTGATCTTTGGCAATCAGCTGATTTACCCGGTAGGTAGAGGTATTGTTGGCGCTCACGTTGATTAACTGAGCCATCTTACCGGGCGTAGCGGTCAAAACCGCAGCCATGTCTGAGCTAAAGACGCTCATTTGCTGATTCACGACGGCATTAGAGCCACTGGTAAAGGAGCTGGGATAAACACTGTTGCTTGTAGGTTTGGGTAATCCACCTACCTGAAATAAGCTCGGGTTACCCGTGTTCAAGCTCCCTAGGAAGGTGACACTTCCTCCATCGGAGCTAGAATCACTGATTTGGGTGAAATAGTCGTATACCTTGAGGTTCCTGCCGATATCAAAGCTGCCGTTTTGGTTGTTATCACTTCCATAGGCGGTACGCAATACAGGGGGTTCGGTTGGGCTGTCAGGCAAAATTAGGTAAACTGCTGTGTTTCTGGGCAATAGTTCAAACTCGCTGAAGCCAAGGAGGCGGTTTTGAAGGTCGTACAGACGTACTACGACGCGATCGCCCGCATTCATCCCTCCCACAAATTGCGCCCGTTTGTTGATCTTGTATTTGAAGTCACCAACAAACCGCTCCTGGGAATAGCTATTGTCACTTTTAGACTTAAGGGAAATGCGAGCGATCGCATCCGAGAGTTTGCCTGATGGTTGGCGGATAGCCAGACTGAAAGTTGCTGGCGAGTTTATACGGGTTTGAGGCTGTTCAGTTCGGGGAGTTGCTCGCACAGTCGGCTGCTCAGTTCGGGGAGTTGCCCGCACAGTTGGCTGCTCAGTTCGGGGAGTAGCTCGCACAGTTGGCTGCCCAGTTCGGGGAGTTGCCTGTACACTAGACTGCCCAGGCAGCTGAATAGGGCGAAGGGGCAGCCTACTCGTGCTTTGTCTAGTTCCCTGAGCGGTCATAGCCTGACTTGCCGCTTCATCCCATTTGACCAAAGTGCCAGATATGTTAGTACGATAGACCCAGCGCTTTTCCCCACTAGCTACAGTCACTTTCCAGCCTGGAATTGTAGCCTGAGTGCAAGAAACACCAGCCCCACCCAAACCAAGACAGCCATCTGACCAAGTTTGTTTTTGCGCGTCAACGATGCTTAGTTCTGAAATTGGCTTTCCTGTCTGCTGGGAAGCGTCTTTGAGAACGGCATTTTTCACTAATGGTAGCGCCTGAACATCTTCACTCTGTCCTGATTGGCTGCCAGTAGACTGAGCCAGTTGTTCATCTGTCGGATTTTCACCGGCTTGCTCTGCCTTAGGGGAAATACCCGCAGATGAGGGCGCAGAAGTTGTAATAGCAACACTGGCACTAGCTAAAACGATGCTACCCAGTAAAGCAAAGGAACTCCGATTCATAGGTATAATCTCACACCAACACTTAATGGCTAATAAAGACTTTGAAATATCTCAAATGTTCCCAAATTCATCTGTCTTAGGTCAGAGGACTTTACCATATAAACACATAGTTTAGGAATCTTAATAAGAACTACCGTGACTACACAGAAGATAGCAACGACAAGCACTTTTGAAAAACTAAGTTGGACATGGCTGGGTCACCAAATTCATTACACCGTCATGGGCACGGGCACTCCCCTAGTGCTGATTCATGGCTTCGGCGCTTCCATTGGGCACTGGCGTAAAAATATTCCTGTCCTAGCCTCTGGTGGCTACCAAGTTTTTGCTTTAGATCTACTCGGATTTGGCGGTTCCGATAAGCCGCCGCTAGATTATACCCTGGAGTTGTGGCAGCAGCTGCTTTATGATTTTTGGGATGCCCATATTCAAGCACCGACAGTATTTGTGGGCAACTCGATTGGCGCACTGCTCAGCTTGATGATGGTAGCTGATTATCCAGAAATTACTGCTGGTGGCGTTCTCATCAACTGTGCCGGTGGGCTGAATCACCGTCCCCATGAGCTGAATCCTCCCTTGCGGCTGGTGATGGGAGCCTTCAACAAGCTGGTGCGTTCCAAACTTGTCGGACCAGTCGTTTTTAACCGCATCCGTCAGAAAGCCCGCATCCGTAGCACCCTTCTCCAGGTTTACCGCAACCCAGAGGCAGTCACTGATGAACTGGTAGATCTTCTCTACACCCCTTCTTGTGACGCTGGTGCCCAACAGGTTTTTGCTTCAATTCTCACTGCGCCTCCTGGTCCTACCCCTTCAGAGTTGTTGCCAAAAGTCAAGCATCCGATGCTGGTAATTTGGGGAGCAGATGACCCTTGGACACCTGTGAGCGGGGGAAGGGTTTTTCAAGAGTTAAGTGAAACTGGTCAACTTATCCAATTTGTATCTATTCCCAACACGGGCCACTGCCCCCATGATGAGCGACCAGATGTCGTGAATGCGCTGATGTTGAAATGGTTGGGTGAACTTTAGCTAATTCAGCAATCCTAAATCATTTGTGAACTTTATCTAGAACTTTTTTTTTCGTGTCTTTGTGGTTCATTAGAAAAGTAGTTTTCACAAATTAAATAGGATTGCTATTGAGCAGCAGTCCTACCCTATGAATTGGTTTTTTCACAATTTTTAATTCTTATAAAGATAGGAGAAGCCTAAATGAATACCACAAAAAAGATAGCTGTTGTCACTGGTGCTAATCGTGGATTAGGATTTGAAACTTGCCGTCAATTAGCAAAACAAGGAATCAAAGTAATTCTCACTAGCCGCGATGAAGCTAAGGGAAAAGCGGCTGTTGAAAAATTGCAAGCTGATGGATTAGATGTCGCCTATCACAAGCTTGATGTCACTAATCCAGAGAGCATTGAAGATCTGGCGCAGTTTATCAAGAATGAGTTTGGCAAACTCGATATCCTAGTGAACAACGCAGGAATTGTTTTAGACCCTTTAGGGGAGCCAGATAATAGTATATTCAACGCCAATGTTGACACCTTGCGTAAAACAATGGACACAAACGTATACGGCCCCTTGCTGCTTTGTCAGGCTTTAATTCCACTGATGAAGCCGCATAACTATGGGCGGGTTGTCAATGTTTCATCTGGGGCGGGGCAGCTGTCCGAAATGAACACTGGCTACCCCGGATATCGGATTTCCAAAACTTCACTTAATGCGCTAACACGGATTGTTGCTAACGAGCTAAAAGGCACAAATATCTTAGTAAATGCAGTTTGCCCTGGCTGGGTTAGAACTGATTTGGGCGGCCCAAATGCTACACGGACGGTGGAGCAAGGGGCTGATACGATTGTGTGGTTAGCGACATTGCCTGATGATGGGCTGACAAGTGGATTTTTCCGCGATCGCCAGCCTATCGATTGGTAAGCTTCTACACGGCTGTTTTGTGTCTATTTCCGGGAGCTAATTTTGGCGTCGGTTAGCAGCTTGAGTGAGAAGAGACTCTGCAAAAGCCATTGCTTCTTGAGCAGACTTTCCACCAGCAAGCTGTGCCAGTTCTTCACGACGAGTTAGGTGATTGTCAAGCATACTGACTCGGACAACTGTGCGTTCGCGTAGCGACTCCGCAGGCGTAACGTCTGGGATAGAGTTTTGAATTTTGAGTTTTGAGTTTTGAGTTGAAGATTCTGACTCTTGATGACTTACGTTTTTCTCTCCTTTTCCGTTGGGTTCCTCAATGACTTGTTTATCAACCCGGAAGTGATAATCAGCCATTGCCGCGACAAGGGGTTGGTGGGTGACACACAAAACCTGGTGTCGGTGACTTAGCTGGTGGAGCTTTTCAGCGATCGCCTGCGCCACTCGCCCAGAAACGCCAGCATCAATTTCATCAAATATGAGGGTTCCGGCGGCTTCCAGTTGCGAGAAACAAGCTTTCAGCGCCAGCAAGAAGCGGCTCATCTCACCTCCAGAGGCAATAGCTGCCAGGGGTTGCAGCGCTTCGCCTTGGTTGGGGCTGAAGTAAAAGGCGATCGCATCGGCACCAGTTGCGGTTGGGGAAGTTGGTGCGATCGCTACTTTAAACTGCACTTTTTCCATTGCCAAAGGCTTGAGTTCCCCCACTAGGCGTTTTTCCAAATCCTCAGCCGCATGGCGGCGCAGATGAGTCAGTTTGGCACCAGCTTCGGTCAAGGTTTCTTGACAAGCTTGATAATTTTTTTCCAGTTCTTCCAGAGATTGACCGCCGCCGGTGAGTTCTTCCCGTTCTGCTTGCAAGCGTCGGTAGTGAGCGATCGCTTCTGCTAATGTGGGGCCATACTTGCGGCAAATCTGTTTCAGTGCCCGGATGCGTTCCTCCACCTCACTCAGTCTGTGGGGATCTGTTTCCAGCCCATCGCCGTAAGCATTAATCTGACGTCCCGCTTCCACCACCTGCGCTAAAGCTACACTTACTATTTCTAAAACAGGTTGCAGCTGGGCATCATAGCTGACCATATCACTTAAAGTTGCCTCAGCTTTACCAAGTAAATCCGCACAGGCGGCTTCACCAACATCATTTTGGTAAAGTGCTTGATAAACCTCATAACTCAGCTGTTGTAGTTCCACTACATGACTTAAACGCTGACGTTCTTGTTCAAGTTGTTCTAGTTCATCTGGCTCAGTTAAATTGGCAGCATCCAATTCTTTAGCTTGATATTCCAGCAAATCGAGCCGTTGCAAGCGTTGCTGTTCTGAGTGACGCCGCTGTTCTAGGACTTGGGATGCTTCTTGGCAGGTGGTATAGGCAGAGTCGACAATGTTTCGCTGCTTCAGCAAAGTAGCACCACCATAAAGATCTAGTAACTCCCGCTGTAGTGCCGATGCTGTCAATTGCACTGTCTGACCTTGGGCGGTGATTTCCACTAAGCGATCGCGCAGTCGATCCATTAGTTGCCGATTGACCAGAACACCATTGACGCGCGATCGCGATCTGAGACTGCTTTGAGCAATAGCCATTTCCCGGCAACAAACCACAGAACCGTCATCAAGTGGATCTATTTCCTGTTCGCTTAGCCAAGCTGCCACGGCTGCGTCTACCCGGAAGGTGGCTTCCACGACAGCACGTTCAGCACCAGCGCGAATAACTCGGCTGCTGATTTTACCACCCAAAGCTACGTCAAGGGCGTCCAGGATAATGGACTTACCAGCACCAGTTTCGCCGGTCATGACGTTCAGACCCGCGCCAAATTCCAGTTCTAGCTGGTCAATCAAGGCAAAGTTTTCAATCCGTAGGGAAAGGAGCATAAAGCAAAATTCACCTTGAGGGAAGAGGCAAAAAGCCTGTAACTCAGAAGATACTTGCAATTGCTACCTAGCTGGTGGCTTTTCGGAGTTACCAAACTTAAGTTTAGAGCTTTCAGCAGTGGGGGCAAAGCTGATGTTGATTCTGGGCGTTTGCTCGCAAAGTTGAAGGTGGAAACTTTCCCACCTACCTATATGCCAAACCTGATATTTTAAACCAGACTTGTTACAATACTTTACAGAGTTGCTCCTGATGCTTTGTCAGCAACCCCCTGCCTACGCCGATAGGCTTCAGACGTAAGCTTGAAGTTCAAAGACTCATAGCTGACCAGTCCCAGCCAGGGAGCCTCAAGCGCTTTATCGGGCGACGTTGGCGGTAGCGGCAAACAAATATTCAAGGCGGTTAAAACCGCTTGAGCCGTTTTTCCTCGACGGTAATCAAACACGTGATTTCCAAACTTACCAAATTTTACTGATGAATCTCAAAACAGTCTCCCCAGCCTCATCCCGGTTTGATGACACCCTAACAGTGATGGAAAAGCCTGTTGATTCACTGCCGTTGGAGCCGGTAGAAGCGGTAATGGTTGATCCAGAGTTTGTAACCGCGTCGGAGCAACTCAAATTTGCCCGGTTAATTACTTCCGAATCATCTGAAGAAGCGCTGCGCTACAACCCAGCGGTCGTTAATGATTATTACCGGGGAAAAGGTATACAGGTATTGTGGCGCTTAATCAATATTGTGGTGCCGTTTGTCAGGCTGGGGATCAGCTTGTGGTGGGATAAGCAAACGAATCGTGTTGCCAAAAATTCCCGGCGTCGAGCTATCAGATTGCGGGAAATGTTAACCAAACTGGGGCCAGCTTACATTAAGGTGGGGCAGGCGCTTTCCACGCGACCAGATTTACTTCCTCCCACCTACTTAGATGAGTTATCCATTTTACAAGATCAGCTACCGCCGTTTCCCAATGAAGTAGCTTATCGGTTAATAGAGGAAGAATTAGGCGATCGCCCAGAAGAAATTTATGCCGAACTCAGCCTAGATCCAGTCGCCGCAGCTTCTCTAGGTCAGGTTTACAAAGGCAAGCTGAAGACGGGCGAAGTTGTAGCCGTGAAGGTACAAAGACCGGGCTTGAGAGAGCGCATTACCTTAGATGTGTATATCTTGCGCCTACTAGCTGGGTGGGTGAACAAAAATTTCCAGCGGGTGCGGAGTGACTTAGTGGCAATTATGGATGAATTTGCCACCCGCATCTTTGAAGAAATGGACTATATCCAAGAGGGACATAATGCGGAGCGGTTCGCCAAGCTTTACGGTCACCTACCGGATATTTATGTTCCCAAAATTTACTGGGAATACACAGGACGCCGCGTCTTGACAATGGAGTGGATCAACGGCACGAAGATGACCAACGTCGAGGCACTGCGGGAGCAGGGGATAGACGCCACTTATTTAATTGAGGTGGGTGTACAGTGCTCCTTGCGCCAGTTGCTGGAACATGGCTTTTTCCACGCCGATCCCCATCCCGGCAATTTGCTAGCCACCACTGACGGAAAACTGGCTTATCTGGACTTTGGCATGATGAGCGAGGTGAAGCCCTATCAGCGATATGGGTTAATTGAAGCCGTCGTCCACATGGTCAACCGTGATTTTGAAGGTCTGGCTCACGACTATGTGAAGCTAGAGTTTTTGACACCGGATACTGACCTCACACCAATTATTCCGGCGCTTGGCAATATCTTCAACAACGTTTTAGGAGCAAGCGTTGCGGAACTGAATTTTAAGAGCATCACCGACGATATGTCGGCTTTGATGTATGAGTACCCTTTCCGCGTACCCGCTTACTACGCTTTAATTATTCGTTCTCTGGTCACTTTAGAGGGGATAGCCATCGGCATTGACCCGAATTTCAAGGTTTTGAGTAAAGCGTACCCATATGTAGCCAAGCGTCTGTTAACAGACCAATCACCAGAATTACGGACATCTTTGCAGGAACTTTTGTTTAAAGATGGCAATTTCCGCTGGAATCGCTTGGAAAACTTGTTACGTAATGCTGGTACTAGTGAGGAATTTGACCTTAACCAGGCACTGAATCAAACGCTTGATTTTCTGTTTTCAGAGCGGGGTGCTTTTATCCGCGAACATCTAGTTGATGAAATTGTTAAAGGTGTAGATGGGCTAGGGCGTCAGACGTTCGACAATTTCACGCATTCGCTACAAAAGCGAGTCGGGTTGGCAGTTCACGAAGCACCGGCAGGAACAGAGAAGCCCCAAAGTTTAGAGCATATTAAACGGATTTGGGACATTCTCCAAAAAACTCCTGGTTTTGACCCTTTGCAAGTGTTGCCAGTGATTCCTCAGCTGTTGTTGAAGCCAGAAACTCAGAAAATGGGGCAAAAAATTGCTAGTGGTTTAGCCCAGCGGGTAGCAGCGCGAGTGATTCGGGAAGTTTTACTACAGGATGCTCCGCAGGATATATCGCGGAATAATCATAAGAAGCGGCAGTTAGTTTTGCCGCCTGCTGCGATCGCTAGTCGATAGGAATTTAAACTTGACCGCTGCACTAATGCCGCTTCAGTGCCAATGTTAGACCATCAGCGATGGGGACAAGGCTGATGGAAACTTGTTCGTCGTAGTGCAATTTTTCATTGAAAGCCCGAATTGCCAGAGTGCTGTTGTCTTGCACTTTTGGGTCAGCAACTCGTCCCCCCCAGAGGACGTTGTCAATAGCCACCAAGCCACCGGGACGAATTAGTTGCAGCGATCGCTCGTAGTATCCTTGATAATTTTCTTTATCTGCATCAATGAAGGCAAAATCAAACGTTTCCGCCTGCCCATCTGCCAACAACTGATCCAACGTCTCCAGTGCTGGTGCTAACCGCAGCTCGATCTTGTCAGTTACGCCAGCTTCTTGCCAGTAGCGACGCGCTATGGAAGTGAATTCTTCACTCACATCACAAGCAGTAATCTTGCCACCGGGGGGAAGTGCCAAGGCAACACAGAGGGAACTGTAGCCCGTAAATACGCCAATTTCTAAGGTTTTTGTCGCTCCTAGTAGCTGAACTAAAAGCGCCATAAATTGACCTTGCTCCGGGGAAATCTGCATCGTGGCGTAGGGATGACGGGCGGTTTCTTCCCGTAACCGACGTAGAACGTCCGGCTCTCGTAGCGAAGTAGATAATAGGTAATTGTAAAGCCGCTCGTCCAGGTCAAGGGTCTTTTTGGACATTGTTAATTTGAGAATCAAAGTCACCTCAAGCCTATACTATCGCTGGAGGCAGAGCGGGAGACAAGGAGACAAGGGAAAGGAATGGCTCTTGTTCGCTCTTCGCTTAGGATTGCTATATGATAATGCGATTTATTTTGATGGCTATTTTAGTAGGGTTACTGACAGCCTGTGGCTCGGCTGAACTGACACCGAGTAGCCAGCTGGTGCGAGATGCGATCGCTCTCCAGCTGAACTTAACTCAACAGCAGCTAAGCCAGCAGTTGTACTCTTCACCCCCCAGCTTTAAAATTACCCAGCTGCGAATTATCCAGCAGGAACCCCTAGTAATTCAACAGTTACCTGCGTACCACATCCGGGGCACCTATAACCTCACTATGCAACTGCCCCAGCGACAGCTAGCTCAACAGCAAAATCCCTTTGATGTCTACGTGCAACGCCAGAAAGAGGGCAAAACCTGGCGTCTGGCTCGTCCTCAGTTTACTGACAAAGACACTCAGGCAGCTTGGTTGACCTACTTAGTTGAATAAAACTCGACAAAGGCCGTCGAATCGCTTTTTATTGTCTACCTTAAACTTTACAAAGCAGTATTCCCTTTTTTAATCTTTGCGTTTTTTGCGCCTACCCTACGGGAAGCGGCTGCGCGTCTAGTGCGGTTCAAAACTACAACTTGTGTGAAACTCTTAAAACCATCACAAGCCTCCCTGTTATACCTGCAACCTTCAGCCAGAATCGAGGCGATGCTTTGACAGGAGAGGTGACACCAGATGTATTACAACTTCATCGGTTTTAATTTTGGGCTTGCAGTTTTGGTGCTGCTAGTTTTTGGAATACTGCAATGGCTGCACATCCCCACTGGTAGCTTTATTGACTGGGTGATTGCCGTGGCGATTTTTGAGTGGCTGCTGGCGATTGTAACAGTGCCGTGGAATATCCACTTTGAGGCAAAGGAGGTTTTAGCGGATGCAGCGCAGTCAACGGAAAAAGAGATTGCGGTTGATGCCAAGCAAGTTGAGTACGCCAAAGTTGTAGCCAAGCGATCGCTCTTTATCGCCATTGCTTTACACATTCTTTCTGCTATTGGACTTTACGCTTTAGCGATCGCTGGCATCAGTGCCGTTGGCTATATCAGTTCTGGTGCGGCTTTATTATTAACCGCCCTACGTCCGGCTGTGCGAACATACGAATATTTAGCAGCACGACTGGCGATGATTCGTCAGGAATTTAAGTATCCTCGCGAAGATATTATGGAACTACGCTCTCGCTTTACCACCCTAGAAGAAACTGTAAAGCGCCTGGAAGAGCAAATGAACCCGGAACAACCTGACTCCTGGATTGCAGCCCAGCAGCGCTACAAGGAAGAAACTCGCAAAGAGTTAGCTCGTCTGGCGGCGTCTTTTGAAGAATTGCGAGCCACCAATAAACTTGAGCATGAGCGGCTGTCCCGCGAGGCACGACAAGCGATCGCCCAGCTGACAACTGATGGGCAATTTCTCGACCACGTTCGCGAAATTATCCGGTTTTTCAAAACTGCCTAAGAATTTTAGATTTTGGATTGGCTATTAATCCAAAATCTAAAATCAGTCCGATGGTTTATGAAGGCATCTGAGAGTTTTCGTAATTTTAACGCCATACTGGCAGCTCCGCTGATACCACGTTGTGTTTCCCAATTTCGAGAACATTGTTAAGTAGTTAGGGTTTTATCCGGAAAGCTTTGTGCAAACTCTGTATAAAAACAGAGGAATTCAAAGAAAGCCGCACCCTACTGCATTAAAAAGATGAGTAACTGGACAAAAAATCTAACATTAATTACCTTACTATCTTTATCTACAATTGGTATCGCAACTACCTCGGCGGCTATTGCTAGCACTACGATGCAAAATGCCACCCTACAAGCTGAAACAAGCTTAACGCCACGACACAAAGGTGATAAGTATCTACTTTCCCAGCGTTGCGAGTATTGGGAAGTTACAGCTTCAGATGTCAATGTTCGAGACAACAACAGCAAAACTGCCAGAGTTATCGATGTTTTACCTAAAGGAACAGTAGTTGAACTTCATGGTTGGTCGCAGGATGGAGAGTGGGCTGATATCTCTACCCAACAATATCAAGGTTGGGTATGGGCGGATTACCTAAAATGCTATCAACATTGACGGCGATGAAATCTGATATAAAGTTGCCAGACAAGAGATAAAACCCTTGTCCTTAATTAAAGATAATCTTTGTTGGGAGGGAAGTTGTATAACTCCTAAATCAGAATATAGTTGCACATAAAAAAGCGCGATCGCTTGGTAATAGAACTTACGCACCAAAAGCCTCAAACCTTGATCCCCCCTACCCCCCTTCAAAAGGGGGAACGCTCAAAGTCCCCCAATTTATGGGGGATTTAGGGGGATCTCTGCGTAAGCCCTGGGTAATCAAAGCCCTGCCTCAGTCCTGAAATATCTCTATATCTTCCTAGGAAATAGTGGCGATCGCTTTTTGCTTAATTTCCTCGCGCACTTCCCGAAGGGCAAGGTGCATAACCGCAGCCAGTGATATGCAACTAATTCGCAGTTCCCACTCTTCTGCTGTAAAGCCTTTAGATAAGCGAACATCTGCTGTGAGTGCTAAACCCCAGCTTAAAATATAAGATCTCGCTTTCCTGGCTAATGTCTCGTCGCTATACCCAAGATAAGTAATAAAAGTACAGTCATCTGATTCAATTCTAGGCACAACTCGTGACGATAAATTGACTAAAATTCCACCAAATTTTGATGGTTTAGAACAATCTTGTTGAATTTTCTTTTTGCTGACAAATCTGGGACTTGTACCTTTGAGCTTCACCCAAAGGAAATGTTGCCATTCTTCAATTGCCTCAATTTCGTACAAGCTCACATACCGCTTCAGGGCAATAGTTAAATGCTGTGCAACAGTAAAGCTGTTGTAGAGACAGCGATGTTTATTACTAATAGTAATACTGTTACCCTCGCTGTAGATAAAGCGAGTTTGAGCTACGGTGTTAATATTCATGTATATGTTTTATTTTGGTTAAATAAAACAACTGCTAAGGTAGTCTTATTTTCTTCAAATTAATTGTATAACGATTTTAGGTACTTATTATTAGTTTTATATTTCTGAAAATGTACATACAACAATAGCTTTATTAAGCATAAGCATCTCTAATTGTCAAATAATAAAATCTTTTATAAAACTCGATAAAGCATCGTAAACTATAGCAGTTGACATAATATGTTTGGCAATCAACACGAGACCTTATTCTCGCTAAAAGCTAATTGCTAAAAGCTAACTGCTAATTGCTATATCTGTATTTATCGGCAGTTAATCTGCATACTAAAAACCCAAATGAATATTTGGGCAAGAAGCCTATTATTTAGATGCATATACCTTGTAATTACACCATTTATGGTAGTGATGGAAATGAAGCCCTCAACAACGTGTAAGTAATGACACAATAAACGCTGGGCTTGACAAAGACATCATGATTTGCAATGTGAAAGAGGGGCAATTTTATGTAATCCATACACCGTCATATCGAGACGGCGCGGATATTGTATGAGAAAGGATTTTTGACTAAATAGCGATCGCCTCAAAGCTCATCAATCTGAAGACGGGCGTAAATGTAATTTAGGAAAGCGATAGAACGTATTACCATCGTTATCTACTTCTGGAACAGCACCCAACATTTTTACCTGGCGCTCTAGGTATTGCTGCGCCATCTGGGGATCGACCCTAGCAGTTGCTGACAGTTGGATTAGAGAAATACAGCTATCTTGAGCTTCAAGCAATTGATAAAAAGCATTATCTAGCACCATCTGCATCTGGCGCTGCTGATTGGCATTGTAAAATAACACGCCTGCCCAACCACCTAGCGCGATTATAAGTATCATTTCAAGAATTGCCATTTATTTACTACATCTGGCTTATTTAGCAGTCAGGTAATAAAAGGTAAGTACGTGGTTGAAATAAACATAGCTGGTGGGAGCGGTTAGTGGTTAGTGGTTAGTGGGAAAAATCCTACTAACTACTAACTACTAACAATCCCAACACACGTTTAATTACGCCACTTACTTAATTCTATTTAGGCAGTTTGCGGCTGCACTAAATTATCCGCCCCTTGGATAACTTTTGCTGATTCAATCTTGTCGCCCTGCTTTAGGTTTCGTAGGACTTCTTTCCCATCAACCACATAGCCAAACACGGCAAAGCGTCCATCCAACAAATTGCGCCCAGCTGGGGTCAGTTCCGGTTCAAACAGGAAGAAGAAAAACTGAGAAGAACCGCCATCAGGTTCGGCTTCAGGACGAGCCATTGCCACAGCACCGTAGGCGGAGAAGGGAAGCACTGGTTGCTCACGGAAACGACCAGCGTCTTCTAAGGTAACGCCGTAGGTGGGTACTGAGTCACCTCTGACTAGCACTTCCAGGGGGATACTGCGGTACTTGCCAGTATTTGGGTCAATGAAACCTTGTTCTGACCCAGGTGGATCTCCTGCTTGCAGCACATAGTCTTCCGCTGGGATAAACTCTAGACCATTATAAAAACCGCGCTGAACTAAATCGACAAAGTTACCAGCGGTAATAGGGGCGCTGTAACCATCAACGACCAGGGTGATAGTGCCTTTATTTGTGGTCATTTCCACAGTGGCGCGACCTTTGAGTTGAGGCAGATGGCTGTACTCTGAGGGAACCTCAAAGGGGAACTTTTGCAGCATCAACTCTTCTAACTTACCCACCCCGTTTAGGAGTTTACTTTGCTCAGTCTCAATTTTTCCTTTATCCTTGGTTTCAACTGCCTCTCGTAATGAAGCAATTTCCTGATCTAGTTGAGCAATTAGGGCTTCGGCTTCGGCTTTCCGGGCATCGGGAACACTTTTGAGCACTTCTTCTGGGCGATCGCGCAGCATCACAGATGCTTTGGTGATATCCCCGCTAATGGTACTCCAGCGCTTACCCCGTAGTTGTGTAGAAATATCTTCCAAACTGCCTTGAATGTCACGCACAGCCTGGTTATCAATCGGTAGCGCGTATCGCAATAAGGCTCTGCCATCGGTGATAGCATTACCAGCAGGTAAACCACTGGGGCGGCTGCTTGTACCGCCCAAGTTCCACCCAGCAGCGCACAGATTTAGTGATAGAGTCAGCAGCAATAGCGCTAACAGGCCGGTTCTCACCCAACGCTTGTACCAATCGAGCATAAAACGGTTTAAATGAAGCATAAATTTATCCCTGAGTGCTTGGAGCTATCGCAGTTGAGGCGAACTGGACTTAATAATTACGCCATTTTTTATCTTGCCATATGGTTGTCAGGCACCAGCCATTAGTAGTGATGAATACAGAGGATAGGGAAGGAGCCACTGAGGGGTAAAATGGAATGCTGAGTGTTCTCCTCAAGTAAAGGATTCTCCACTCACCCCTAGCTGAAGTGTGTGGGCTAGAGGTCCAAAGGCGACCTTGAGTCGCTAGTGTCGTTTTTCCTCCCAGGGCTAAAACCGCTGGGTTCCCCAACTTTCCGAGATTTTTATGATTTCTAGCAACGACTTTCGACCCGGTGTAACAATTGAGTGGAATGGAGGCGTATGGCGGGTGGTGGAATTCCTCCACGTTAAGCCAGGAAAAGGATCGGCATTTGTGCGGACAAAGCTGAAAAACGCGCAAACTGGCAGTGTTGTAGAACAAACCTTCCGGGCTGGAGAAACAGTACCCCAAGCCAACCTGGAAAAGCGCACGATGCAGCATACCTACAAAGAGGGTGACCAGTTCGTTTTTATGGATATGGAAACCTATGAAGAAGCTAATCTGCGCCCAGAACAAATTGGCGATCGCGTCAAGTACATCAAGGAAGGGATGGAGGTTAACGTTGTCCGCTGGGGCGAACAGGTAATGGAAGTGGAACTGCCTAACACAGTGGTTCTGGAAGTAACCCAAACAGATCCAGGAATGAAAGGAGATACCGCTACAGGCGGCAGCAAACCGGCAATTGTGGAAACAGGTGCCCAAATTATGGTACCCCTGTTTATTACGGTGGGAGAAAAAATCCGCATTGACACCCGCACCGATTCCTATCAAGGTCGAGAATAATGCCTCTTCCCTTAATTTATGAGTTATGAGTGCTGAGTTATGAATTAAATGCCTTTCTCAACTCAAAACTCACGCACTTCATTACTCAAAATAATCTGAATTATGGCAATAGACTTCAACCAACTCCGCGAACTACTAGCGGCGATCGCTAGTACTGACATTGCCGAGCTGACTTTAAAAAGCGACGATTTTGAACTGACAGTTCGTAAAGCCGTTGGTTTAACGCCTACTAGCGACTCAGCACAGAGGGCAAACGGCGGTGTTGCAGCTCCAATTGGGCCAGCACAAATACCTGCGTTGCCTAGCCCTACCCCGGAAGCGCCAGCCAGCGCTGCTGCACCGACATCCCCCCCCATTGATAAGAAATGGGTAGAGATAAAATCCCCCATGGTGGGAACGTTTTACCGGGCACCAGGTCCAGATGACCCCCCGTTTATAGATGTGGGCGATCGCATCCGTGTCAATCAAGCCGTCTGTATTATCGAGGCGATGAAGCTGATGAATGAAATTGAGGCGGAGGTATCTGGACAGGTTATGGAAATCCTGGTTGAGAACGGCGCACCTGTGGAATATGGTCAACCCTTGATGCGCGTTAATCCTGAACAATGATTACTCTATTGTTATGAATAGAATAGCTGCTAGAATTTGGGGATCAGTTGTTTTCTTGTTAATTCGATGCAACAAGCCAAACCTGTACCACAAGAAGTTGTACTACAAGTTGCAGAATACTTCAGCATTTTGAGTGAGCCAATGCGCCTGAAGATTTTGAACTTGCTGCGCGATCGCGAGAAATGCGTGCAAGAGTTAGTTGAGGCGACAGAAACTAGTCAGGCTAATGTATCTAAACACCTGAAAGTAATGTTGCAAGCAGGTATCCTCAGCCGCCGCAGTGAAGGTACATCCGCTTATTACAAGGTAGAAGATGACCTAATTTTTGATTTGTGTAATTTGGTTTGCGATCGCCTCGCTACACGAATTGAACAACAAGCCCGTTGCTTTCGCGACTTTAGTTTAGCAAATAAAAATTAATTGTCAGTTGTCATTAGTTTAAGACAACTGCTGAAAAGATACGGGCTTGATATTACAGTTCAAAGTCTTCCTGAAAATTTTTGCGCGTTAGCGGCTGCTCAAGCACTAAACCTTCGCCGCCTAAAACCTCCAACTTTTTACCCTCCACATCAATCCATACTTTCGCATCCGGGTTCAGGCTGGTAGCTGTGTAAAGTACTTGCGCTACCCGACCAGTCATTGAGGCGCTACCGCCGCCGCTGGTAAATTCTTGCGAGAGGTCAACATGAACACCATCGTCCTTAACCTCCACACCCCGTAGTTTTGTACCCTGTGGGATAGTAGTTGTGAATTGCGCCTCAGTTGGCCCTGCGAGCAAACTTTTGAAAGCGTCCTCTAGAACCGCACTTTTGCTGTTGGTATCTTGCAAAGTTAGGGCACTGGGAACCACCTGAATACGATTGCCACTATTCTTGAGCCAGTAGATTTGAACACTATTCTGGGTTGAAGCCTGCACCCTTTGTGGTGATGGCGACAACTGAGCCGTTGTAGTAACCTGAGGAGTTTTGGAAGATTGACCTGAGTTCCACGCCCACCACGCTGTGCCGCCTCCTGCTGCTAAGACCACAGCAGATAAACCTGCAACGATAGCTAGAGGAATACGGCGGCTTTGGTGTTGTTCTTGCATACAAGAACCCTCCATAAAAAGTGGGCATTACTGTAAACCTACCTTAGTACAAGCTACACGTCAGGCGGGGATTTTTCCGGAAACACTAAGGTTAATTGGGTGCAGATACCTGTGGGGAACAGTCGAATGTTCTCGTGAATTATAAGCGATCGCTATTGATAGGTGAACTACCCCTACCATACCGCTTGCGGTTGGTGGGGGCTTTCTCACTCTTACCCGTTAGATATCTTGACCTCAAGTTGCAGCGTCAATCCACTGTTTCAGTGTGGATGCGACTTCATCAAGGGGAATTTCCTGAGATTTGCGGGTAGCACGTTCCACAACTTCTACTTTGCCAGCTTGGAGCGATCGCCCAGTAACAATTCGGTAGGGAATTCCAATTAAGTCAGCGTCCTTAAACTTAACCCCAGCGCGTTCATTGCGGTCATCTAGTAGCGTTTCAATCCCGGCTTGATTGAGCTGGTTATAGAGTTTTTCCGCCGCCTGCATTTGTTGGGCGTCTGCCACATTGGGAACCGAGACGATCGCGTGATAAGGTGCGATCGCCACCGGCCAAATAATCCCATCCTTATCGTAAGACTGCTCAACTGCTGCTTGAGCCAACCGGGACACCCCCACACCATAACAACCCATCATTAGGGGAACTTCCTCACCTTGTTCATTGGTGTAAGTAGCTCCCATTGCTTTAGAGTATTTGGTACCCAGCTGGAAAATGTGACCGACCTCAATACCACGGGCACTTTGTAAAGTTTGTTCAGGGTTGTGAATAGAGCGATCGCCATGTCTAGCTTTCCGCACATCTACCACCCGCTCTGGTAGCTGGAATTGCTCGCCCCAGTTAGCACCAACTACGTGGTAGCCTGACTCATTGGCACCCGTGACAAAGTTGTTTAAATCAACGGCTGTCTTATCCACTAACCGTAAAAACTTCGGGTTTAGGTGTTTATCAGAGCGAATATAGTCATCGGCAATTTCAGGCGCAATGTAGCCCAAAGGTAGGGGTGAAGCTGCCCATTGCTGTTGTTCTTGGGCATCTGGAACCTTCAGGGTGAGGATAGTCTTAGCACCATAACCATCTGCCAGCCTCACCAGCTCGTTTTGCAGCTTCACCTCATTCACTTCTTGATCTCCCCGAATGCTCACCAGCACCAGCACTGTCATGCCATTGTCATAAACAGCTTGGTAGAGGACATTCTTAACCAACTGGGTAGGCGAACACTTCAGGAATTTACAGAGTTTCTCAATCGTTTCCGTTCCAGGTGTCTCCCGTTTTTCATAACTCGTAAACGGCGAGGGTTGGGCTTCAGCAGGCATTGAGACAGCCTTTTCTACATTCGCTGCGTACTCACCATCCTCGGTGTAAAGCACCTCATCTTCACCAGCTTCAGCTAACACCATAAATTCTTGGGAACCAGACCCCCCAATCGCGCCTGAATCCGCTTCCACAGCGCGGAAGGCTAAACCAGAGCGGCGCAGCATATTGCTGTAAGCGTGGTGCATATGCTGGTAAGTATTTTTAAGGCTCTCTTCATCGGTGTGGAACGAGTAGCCATCCTTCATGATGAATTCCCGCCCTCTCATCAGGCCAAAGCGGGGTCGAATTTCATCCCGGAACTTGGTTTGAATTTGGTAAAGGTGCAGGGGCAATTGTCGGTAAGAGCGAATCATCTCCCGGGCAACCGTCACGATCACCTCTTCGTGAGTGGGACCCAATCCTAACTCTCGTTCTTGTCGGTCTGTGAGGGCGAACATGATGCCCTCAGCTTTGGTATAAGTATCCCAGCGACCGGATTCCCGCCATAATTCCGCTGGTTGCAATTGTGGCAGCAGGCACTCTTGGGCACCCGTGGCGTTCATTTCTTCCCGCACAATTTGGGAAACCTTTTGCAGTACCCGCCACATCAGAGGGAGATAGGCGTAGATACCGCTGCCGATGCGACGAATGTAACCTGCACGGAGCAGTAATTTATGGCTGGGGATTTCCGCTTCCGCTGGGTCTTCCCGCAGTGTAACGAATAACATTTGAGACAGTCGCATCGTTTGTTCCCTTTCTAGACCAGATGAGCATCTTCTCAGATCAGTCTAGGGCATACAAGCAGCGGATTAGCCAACTTATACGGCGCAGACATACCGCTAAGAGGAATGGCACAAAGATTAGGCTTATTTGTAGAGCTCGACGAGACACTACGGCGCTGTGAGTTCAGGATTTTCCGTGTCCGCAGTGTCCGCGTGTATGCCTTTACTTTTTACTTTTAACGGGCGTGACATTTCCCCTAGCAGGGGTGTTGCATAAATAGCCAGGGTTAGAGGGTGATGCTTGAGGTGCTTTAGGATACAGATTTATCTACGATAAGTGTGTAATTTATCTAGGCGTTGCTGAATTAGGGAATGATTTAGATAAATCACTTCTTGAAACTTCGCACAGAATCATTACATCGAGCAGCAATACCCTTTACCTTGCAGTCTCACAATTAAGTCTATGTATCCAAAAGAAAAAAAAATCAAAAATTTCATTGCTTTAGTAGGAGTTGCTAGCGCTGGTGCTTTTCTTTGTTTTCCAGCCTTGGCTCTAATAAGCTCCAGTGGTAGTGGTTCTAATCAATCTTTAAATAATCACGCCCAGGCGGAATCGACTTTAAATACCAGAAAACTATTAGCTCAAAGTATGCCTGGAGATTCAGTTTCTCCTCCTCCTGTGGTGGCAGAGCCAATTTCTCCAACTCCTGTACCGGAAACTACAACATCTCCAACTCCTGTACCGGAAACTACAACATCTCCAACTCCTATACCGGAAGCTACAACATCTCCTACTCCTGCTCCTCAAACTCAAAACTATCGTACTTCTGGTCCGCTCGAACCAGGAACTTGGTTATGTTTGAATAATCCTAATCCTGTGTGTCGCGGCACACGATAGAATCTTGACGGTATCCCACTCCGCTTAGAGGTAGGGTGGGCATTTCGTATCAATTGAGCTATTCGTTTCCCATCTATTCATCCATCCAGGTTGTTCCAATTCCAAAGTTGAACAACCTGGTGGTTATTGTTTACTTATAGCTGAACTCAACTGCTCTTTGCCCCACAACTTCTGGCGCACCAGCTACTAGACGCATCTCTTCGCAGGAAGCACTAAGCCAAGGCTGACCTAAACTTAAGCTGGCAAAAGGACTCTCTGCGGGCACTTGCAATTTGCCATTAACTAGCCCGACGCGGGATTCTAACTCACCTTTGAACAACAGGATATTAGAATCCAAGGCGCTGAAAACATTCCCTTTAAAAGGCACTCGCCACCCGAAGCCTTGCTGACTATAGCTAAGGCTGCACAGTTGTCGATTTTCTTGGCGGACAGTAACCTGAGAGCGAGAAGCGCCTTTTTCCCAAGTAAATTCAGCAAGTTCCTTGGGTAGTCCCCAAATTTCTCTACCACCAGCAACGGAATCAGAATTGTCTACGTATATGTGGGAAACCCAACCACCTATTTGACCTGAATAGCTCACCATTGCAGGAACGACAATTAACTCGTTGTACTCCAGCACTGAACCTGGCCCGTAAGAGGATACATAAACCCCACCTAGTGTTTTACCCGGCCACACAGAGACAATTTCAAACTCTGGTGGGATGAGAGAGCGCGATCGCCCAATATCAACTAACTGCAATGTCTGGATAGCGTAGCCTTGAAGTGTCCAAGGTGCCTGTGGATATGCCATTTTCAACTCCTGCCATCATATTTAGTTTTATTAAGACTTCTTTGTAAATAAATAAACATCATCACGCTGATAGGTTTCTTGGAACTCTGACGCATTTTTGAGTCGTTCTAATAAGGTGGTAACGGCTCGCGGAGTACGACCAAAGTCGGGATGACGCAAATTAAGCCAAACATACTCAAACTCGCTTAAATTAGCAGACTCTGAACCAGCAGTAGCCAGTTTGGCTCCACATCGATGAGTTAAATGGGGGTGGAAGTTAAACAGATTAACATGAAAAACCAGTGAATACAGTAGGTAGGCTGTTGCCATCGTCGTCGCTTGTGGTTTCTCCAAGCCAGCCGCCCCCCATTTTTTGTTTTTTGTTAGTAGAAAATACAGCTAACAACTAACAACTAACTACTATCGCGTTATCCCCCGGATTCATCCGTGGTTGGGAGCTTAAAAATTATAGGGCAGTAGACTTAGAGCTATCTTTAATCTCAAATGAAGATTTACTCACTTTAACCTGCTGGTTGTGCTTCCAGGTAATGTAACGAATACTTCCCGTTGTTGGCAGCGAGAGTAATTGGAACCCTGATTCTGCTTGAAACTCCCGTAATACCTTTTGATCGAAAAGTACAAGGGTGTTCACATGATTTGGTAAAACAATAGGCACCTCTGTTAGGTCTGATATACCCTCGTACTCCGGCAGGTAGAAGCTTCGCATTGCCATGTTGCGTCCGCTAGGGAGCACTATCGTCTCCCTTGTCTGTGGAAATTCCTTACGAATTAACTCCAGACGCTCTGTTATGTAAGTGTCATAATCTCGGATAGTTGCCCAAGTTGGTACACGATCTAAGTTTGCAGGACCAAACAGGAAAAATAAGCTGTTACCAGCTAAAACTAAAATAGTCAAAATTACCAGGGAATTTCGACGGAATTGTTGCAAGTAACGACCAGCCAAAATAATTGATATGCCAGCAATAACTATAAAAGCTGGCATGATGGTAAAGGTGTGGCCTCGTTGCTGTATATGGATAAAGGTGAGGTACAAAAATCCTGGTAAAATCCAGAGAATAAGTGTTTGAAATCTCCAATATCGTAGGAGTTTAGTTTTAAAATACCGCCAATTATGACGCAGCGCCCAAAAAGTTGGTAAGAAAGCGAAACCTACACCGTAAAAAACCGACTCTATCACAAGCTTAAGATTACGGTATTTGCCATTCAAAGTGTTGCCGTCCTTTGGATGTTTAGTAAACCACGGCTGCATTGCTTGCCAGTAACCACTCGGGCCGCCTGACAGCATAACCATCGGCACAGCCCACATCCCAATACAAATTATTAGCAGTACTAAAGCCCAAATAAAATGCCACAGGTTGTACTTGCGTGTACGCAAACCCAAAGCTACGGCTACCACCCACAACGGAAATAAAAAAAATGGCGTGTTAGGCCTAATGCCACCTGCCAATCCCATAAGAGCAGCAGAAATAAACAATGCTGTTTTATTTCCTAAGCGAACTTGGCAACATGCCAAAACAATAGTCAAAACCCAGCAAAACTCTGGCATATAGGAGAGGGCTACTTCTCCCTGAAACCAAACTAAGGGACTGGTTAGCATTAGTAATGCAATTACCCAGCCAGCAAGTATGCCAAACCAAGTTGACCCCAGAATAAAAATAGCCGCCGCCGCGAATCCAGTTGCTAAAATATTGACTCCAACCAGGCTAGCATTTGGATCGTGCAGAAAAAGTTTGAGCAGGCGGCCCATTACTATATAAATGAAAAAAGTTCCTGGTGTATGCGGTTGTTCCAAGCGGACGTCGAAGCGATCTAATGCACGAGCAAAATTGTACGAGTCCATGTCGTGCAGAATGTGGCTTTGAAACGGCAAGCGGCTAGCAACTCCGATCAAAAATAAAATCGCTGCCTGTGCAAAAAGAGCAGAGTGATTTTTACTAATAAAGAAAGGCAGCTTCATGAATGGTGTCAAATAAATTTTCTGAAACCACCAGCGTGTTTTTTCTCTCATGCTTTTTTACCCTGCCCATAGGTGTTGAGAAAATCGAACAGCAAGGCTGGCAAGTAAGATGGCAAAAAAGCCCATAGTTGCATATCCCCAACGAGGATAGCGGGAAAGTAACACGCCCAGAGCGATCGCCACTGATACAATACCGTAAACGTAGCGTTCAGCAGATGCAGTTCTTCCAGAACTCAAGATCAAGGCTAAATTGAAAAAGCCATAGGTAACAGCAACAGGTCTAAGTCTTTTTCGCAAGTACCATAACAAGTAGCCACCACCAAAAACTATGACAGCGTTAATAAATGGAGCGCCCGCTAGCAGCCATAGGATAAGTACTAAGGCACAAAAGCCATAACCTGTATTCATAGAGCCGAGTTGTTTGCGCGATCGCCATAAGGCGAAGCCACAACCGCATAAAAACAAAAACAGCAGTGGATGCCAGGGATCTACAATTTTGCCGTATTTCCAATTTGCTGGCCCTACCGTAATTTGCATTAGCATTTTTAACCAACCCTGGCCATAAAAATCTTGTGAGGGTTGCCATGCTTGTTGGACAATCAGGAACGCTAAGGGTTCTCCAAAGTTAATCCCGCAGTATAGGCTATAGAGAATTAGCCCTCCACCAACAGCTAAACTGGCAATATACGCCTTAGCTGACCGACCTTCCTTCCACGCTACTAGCAAGAAAGCAGGTACGAGCGCTAGCCCCGTTGGACGAGTCGCAGTCGCTAATGCACCCCACAAAGTTACCCAGGTATATTGCTGTTTATCAAATGCTCGCAAAGCGGCTGTACTCAACAATAGAAACAGCCCCTCAGTATAAATTACCGTTCCAAATAGAGACAAGGGACACCAAGCCAGCACAGCAGTTGCCCATTGAGCAGCACTTACTCCATGACACTCTTCTACCCAACGGTACAGAACAATCAATGCCCCCAAGAGTGCTAGGTTGTTAAGCAACGTGCCTGCCACATCAAACGGCAAACCAAGGGTCATAACCGCACGGATGAATAAGGGAAAGAGAGGGAAAAAGGCAACATTATGCCCCTTTCCATCATTGGCGTATTCGTAGCCTCCCGTCGCTATCTGCTTGTAAAAAATACTGTCCCACCAGTCGAAGACTTCCCAGCCCACTTTAGGTATGACACCCCCAGGTGGGGCTGGCAGTGCAGGCGCAAGCAACATCATTGCGCTCAATATCAAGAGTCGGCTCAACAGCCACATGGCGATCGCAAAGATGAAACCATTGTTCCATAAAGCTTTGCCGTTTTCTGTGTAATTAGTCATTAGCCCTCAGTCATCGGTCTTACACCAATGACCAATAACGAAGTTGTTAAGAACTAGCCCTAAGAATTTTATAGTGGAGTTGCGGTTAATTATTAAACAATTGTGAAAGCGATTACTCTACTCGGCTCCACTGGCTCAATTGGCACTCAAACGTTAGATATAGTGGCTCAGTACCCCGATCAGTTTCGGATTGTGGGGTTAGCCGCGGGGCGTAATGTGGAGATGCTGGCACAGCAGATTCGGCAGTTCCAACCTGAAATTGTAGCTATTTGTGATGAAAATAAATTGGCCGAACTCGCTGAAGCGATCGCGGATCTCCACCCTCAACCAATCTTACTAGCTGGGAACAGCAGTATCATTGAAGTTGCTCGTTACGGCGATGCGAAAACTGTAGTCACTGGCATCGTGGGCTGTGCCGGTCTACTACCTACAATTGCCGCCATAGAAGCTGGTAAAGATATTGCCTTAGCAAATAAAGAAACGTTGATTGCTGGTGCGCCAGTCGTCTTGCCGTTGGTGGAGAAACATGGGGTAAAACTACTGCCAGCAGACTCGGAGCATTCAGCAATTTTCCAGTGCTTACAAGGTATTCCCCCTGGCGGTTTGCGGCGGATTCTGCTCACTGCATCGGGGGGAGCATTCCGGGATTGGCCAGTGGAGAAGTTAGCAGAAGTCACGGTAGCAGACGCCCTCAAGCATCCTAATTGGTCAATGGGTCGCAAAATTACAGTAGACTCAGCCACGCTGATGAATAAAGGGCTGGAAGTCATTGAGGCTCATTTCCTCTTCGGCATGGACTACGACGCGATTGAGATTGTTATTCATCCTCAAAGCATTATTCACTCATTAATTGAACTGCAAGATACTTCAGTCTTAGCCCAATTGGGTTGGCCTGATATGCGTTTGCCGTTGCTTTATGCTTTATCTTGGCCTGAGCGAATTTATACAGACTGGGAACGGCTGGATTTGGTAAAAGCTGGGGATTTAACTTTCCGGGCACCTGACCATCAAAAGTATCCTTGTATGCAGTTAGCTTATGCAGCTGGCCGTGCTGGTGGTTGTATGCCAGCGGTGCTGAATGCGGCGAATGAGCAGGCAGTGGCGCTATTTTTAGAGGAGAAAATCAAATTTTTGGATATTCCCCGTTGTATTGAATCAGTGTGCGATCGCTTTACCCCTCAAAATCGCCCAGATCCTTCCTTAGATGACATCGTGGCAGCAGATAAATGGGCAAGACAGGAAGTTGTGGCGGCGAGTAAGGTGATGGGAAGAGATCAAGCATACAGCAAGCTTCGCTAACACATTATTCTCTTTGCTAACAGTTGCCAGAATCTATAGCAATCCTAAATCATTTGTGAACTTTATAGATAGCTTTTTCCTTCGTGCCTTTGCGTCTTTGTGGTTCATTAGAAAAGTATTTTTCACAAATTAGATAGGATTTCTATAGAAGTAGAAGCATCAACTGATATTTTACCGCCTCATAAATACCTCTAAGGCAAAGCTTATGCCGATAGAATTAATCATCCTAATTGCTGCACTGATTGTCTCTTGGCTGGTATTTACGGTCTTGATTAAGTTGGTGAAAACAACCATTAGCACTGCTGTGGCGATCGCGGTAATTATTTTAGTATTGCAACTGTTCTTCGGCATTGGCTCAAATCAGCTGTGGCAGCAGATACTCCAGCTTCCGCAGACGCTTTGGCATTTAGTTACAGGAAAATAAGCTCATGTTGCTGCCTGACTCAGTGAGGTAGAAGTTATAGCAGTTGCCTTGTCGGGAAGAGTGACAATCGACCTCGCCCCATACACGCCGAGGAGAGACGTTCCACCGGAACGTCTCTACCACTCTCCGGATTGCTAACTGAAGGATTGCTAATTGCTATAAATGCGATCGCCCTACTCAACTAAACGGCAAGCTTCACTAGGGCATCCTTGACCGCCGATGGCAGCTGGCGCAAAATTTTGCCCTTCTCCCGGTCAACGGCTACCAATGTTACTTGTGCGGTCACGTATAGATTCTCACCATCCAGGGATTGAATTTGGTGATCCCAGTTGATCCGAACACCTTTCATGTCTGCCATCCGCGTCTTCACCACCGCTGTCATACCCATCTGAAGGGTTCTGTGGTAGCGCAGCGACAGTTCAACAACTGGTAACTCGCAGCCCAATGCCACTAAGTCTGCATAGTCGATGCCAATTGAACGCAAGCACTCCACCCGCGCCTCTTCCATCCAGGCAATGTAACTACCATGCCAGACAACACCTGCATAGTCAGTGTGATGAGGGTGGGCACGCACGGGGTATTCAAACCAGTTCTCGGTGGATACAGTCAAAAATCGTTTCTCGATAGCAACTGTGGGTGGAAGTTCAGGAGGCATCTGTTGTTTTTCTGACATTTTGCAAATTATCCTCAAAAGTAACGCCTTTGAGAGTTTCATGAGAACACGCCAGATTTCCCAGCTGTGTGCTTGGTCATTAGGAATGATTTTATTCTGCACCACACCTGCTTGTGCCCAAAGTCCATCAAGTTTTGTGCAGCCGCAACAGCTAAGTCAACCAGAGATTTTGCAGGAACTAGCCCAGGCAGACGTAGTCTACTTGGGAGAAACTCACGATCGCCTTGAAGATCATCAGGTTCAGCTAGAAATTATTCAGCAACTATATCGGCGTCATGGCAAAGTTGCGATCGCCATGGAAATGTTCCAGCGTCCCTATCAAGGGGTAGTCGATCGATATCTGGCTGGGAAGATAACAGCAGCGGAGTTAGTAGAGCAAAGCGAGTATAACCGCCGCTGGGCTTATCCTTGGGAATACTATGCCCCCATCCTGCAATTTGCTAAGCAACATCAGGTGCCAGTCTTAGCTTTGAATACCCCTACCGAGGTAACACGCAAAGTTGCCCGTGAAGGTTTAGAAAGTTTGACAGCAACAGACCAAAAATACATTCCGCCAATTTCTGAAATCCACACTGATAACCTTGAATATCGCCAGATGTCTCAGCAAGCCTATGAACTGCATCATCAGGTGGGGCAAGGTAATAGTACAAACTTTGAACGCTTTTTTACAGCGCAAGTGCTATGGGATGAAACAATGGCAGATAAAATCGCCCAGTTTCTGAAAACTAACCCAGATTATCAAGTAGTTGTGCTGGCTGGGCAGGCTCATATCGTATATGGCTACGGCATTCCCAGCCGCGTTTCCCGACGCTTTACAGATAGACAGGTGGTTCAGCGTTCGGTTTTGCTAAGTCCTCCAGAAAATATCTCATCTGATCAGAAAAAGGCGATCGCAGATTTTGTTTGGCAACAAGGTGACAAAGATGCCCTTAACTAAGTTATTTATGGCTAATAGATTGCACTAAAGGTTCAAAAACTGGCACCAGTTCAGGACGGCTGACAACTAACGTGGGAAAAGAACGCTTGCCGTAATCTTGACCAACTTCTAGAGGAAAAATTGGTTTTGATTCTAGTGGCACCCAAACGGCTCCCGCAGCTTGTATTATGGCCCAAGCACCAGCAATATCCCAAATTTTGGGAGTTGCTTCTACTCCACCCAAGGCAGTACCGGAACCAACAGCCAGAAAGTTGTAGCTGGCAACACCCAGCATCCTGATTTTGCAGGGGAACCCAGGCTGCATGACAGAGGTACTGCGGGCACACAAGCTGAAAAAGTGATTATTGCTCGGATTCTCTGCACTACTTTCGATAGGGCGATTATTTAGAAATGCGCCCGTGGGGCCTGTGAGTGGGGATGAACCGTACCAAAAGCCATGAAAGGATTGGTCAACTGGGGGAAAATGAACATACCCAAATACAGGCGTCCCTTGATACAGTAAGCCTAATGAAACCCCCCAGAGTGGCACACCGCGTGTAAAGTTGGTTGTACCATCCAGGGGGTCAATGACCCAGCACCATTCAGCACCAGGAAAAACGTGTTCTGCTTCTTCGCTGAGAACGCCGTGGTCAGGAAAAGTAGATGCGATCGCATCTCGAATCACTTGATCCGCCCAGTTATCTGATTGTGTTACCAAAGTACCATCAGCCTTTTTAGAGGCTTGCACTTGTCCAGAATCTTTTAATAGCTGAGTACCAACTTTGGCAGTTGTAGTCTGGGCAAAATCGAGAACTGTCGTCCAAAAATCTTTCATCGGTGATGGGTGATTGGCAACTAATAACTAACAACTAACAACTAACAAAAAATCAATCTAATTCACTTTCAAAGACAGTAGCGATCGCTTCTTTGGCATTGGTGCGAAATTCAGTCACGCTCACCCGACTAAGTAACCCGGCTGCCAGGATCATCCCCAGTGCTTCCAAGGCAAAAATCAACCCGTAAGCCAGCGTAGGAGTTTGGAACAACTGACGACCCAAGTCTAGCAGAACGCCTCCTGCCAAAGTTGCGAAGGCTTGCGCCATTGCTTGAGCTAGTCCCCAAGCACCGACAAACGTACCCGCTGTTTCCGCCGCTGTCAGATCCAGCATTAAACTAACTGCCCCATTAGTAATTAATCCAGAAGCCAACCCAAACAACAACACGGCTGATTTAAGTAGAGTTGGATTAGCAGTGAAACCGGATAAAAGTACCAACCCAAAGCAGCCAGCACACGTCAAACAGCCGATTTGAGCTGTCTTCTGCTTACCCAAGCGAGGCACAATCAAAAAGCCAGATACAGCCATCCCCAGCAAAATGCCATAGCCCCAGAATTTGTTCAGCCCCGTACTTTCCGCTAGGGTCATCCTAAACACTTCACCAGCATAAGGCTCCAGCACAGGTTGTTGTAAAAATAAACTCATCGTCATTACCAGCAAAAAGGTGAAAAATAAACCCGTTTGGCGGCTTGCTGTCAAGACTTTCAGAGCTGTTCCCAAAGTAATGCGATCTTCTCGATCTACCAATGTAGAGCGAGAACCGTAGCGCGAATACTTCTTTTCCACCCCTAATGTGGCAATAATGCCTAAACAAACTACAACCCAAGGCAAAATGAGAAACAAGCGGTTAATAGACGCCTGCAATGTCTCTGGTGTCAGTCCCTCTAGTAGTTTCTGACTGGTAGCTGCTCCGATCACAACTCCCACTATCAGCATCGACCAAACAATCCCCACTAGCTTAGAGCGGTTGTCCTCATCGGAAACATCCACAAGTAAAGCAGTGAATGGTGTAGAGCTAGCAGAAATACAAAGACCATACAAAGCAAAGATCGCAGCCAGCAAAACAGCCCACCCTGTGCTTTGTGCAGTCCAGCCATTAGCAATACTCGCGCCTAACTGCCAAACCACTTGCACAGCTAAAAAGGCACAAACTGCTAGCAAGGTTAAACCAGTCCAAACATAACCACTGCGGTGATAACCCCAAAGCGGTTTAGCATCAGACATTTGCCCAAACCAAATTCTAGCCGGGGAAACCAACTGATACATTGCCAGCGCACCTGCTGCAATTGTCGCTGGTATTGCCAGGAGATTTTTGTCAATCATCACTCGGTTGAGTACCCCCAGCGTCAAGATCGACATAATGCCTAATCCCATCTGGAATAAGCCCAGCCTAAACATTGTCAGCAGGTTGATTTTTGGAGGTATCTGCTGAACTCTAGAGGGGTGCGCTGGCTGGAAATCTGGTAAATCATTAGTTGTCATAAGCTATTTATAGTGCGATCGCTATGAGTACTGCCCAACTTCAAGACCTGAGCTTTGAGGAATATTTAGTATATTACCTATGATGCCGGGACTGATAACCATTACAGCATCGCCGAAAAATATCTGGTAAATGGTACTTGATGAGTTGCTTGAGCCTGGTCTTTTCAGACAACAAAGTTTTGTTTATTGGTAGAAAAATTACAGAAATGTAAATGCAATGCATATGGATTATCAAATTATATGAGGTAGCGTGGGAATAGCAATACCTGGAGTTAGTAGAGAACGGTAACTCCCATGTCGAAGCGTTCTCAGGCACTCAAAATTTTCTGAAGAAGGGAAAATGAATTCAGTATATTTTTCATTAATAGATAATATTCCCCATGAACCTTGTGTTAACTCTCCACTATTAGTAAAATTTAGATGCTCTAACCCTACTAATAAAGAATCTCCTGGTCCCTTGCAGGGACCAACTACTTTATGATGATGTCCAAAAAGATGGACTCTTGGCTTAACACGTTCTGCTAGTTCTGAAATCAAAGCAGAACCTTCTGGCAAATTAGGAAATTTAGGACCAGCATGAGTCAATAAAATATCAACTTTTTCAAGACCATCGAAAGCTGATTTAATGAAACTTTCGTTGAAAAAACGTAAATCGCAACAAGTATTTTGCTGCGATTTACGGTACTTTTTGCGAGCTATTTTTCCACGCATACGCTGTTCTTGTGAGGGAGGAATTCCACCAAAACCTCCAATTACAAGAGGTTGCAAGTTAAGAGAATAATTGTCAATTATATTTACCGTATGACCATCAGGAATAAAAAATATCTTATGCCACGGGTCTACCGCTGAAGGTTTTGAGAAAGATGCTAGATAATTAAAATCTTCATGATTTCCCCTTATGAAGTATGTGAAGGGAGAATCCTGCATTCCAAGGTAATATTCACTTTCAGATGTATATTCACAAAAATTTTTAAATCCTAGTTCATCTAAGAACCTATCCGAAAAGTGATTTTAAGATATTTTTAACCACAGATAAACACAGATGAACACAGATATCAGTACTTATTCAGCCACTGAAACGGATTTTTCGGATCGGCTCTAAGTTGGGCCTCGTCAATTTTTGGCGACAACAGCCCATCTAAAAGATAAAAATATAGATAAATAAAGAATTCGGTTTTTTAAGCGTGCAAACCATCAATCTAGGTCAAAATGGACCAGCTGTCACTCCCTTGGGCATTGGCACTTGGGCTTGGGGTGACAAACTGTTTTGGAACTACGGCAATAACTACGACGAAACCCAGCTAAGAGAGGCATTTGAGGCATCTTTGGATGCTGGTATTACCTTCTTTGATACAGCTGAGATTTACGGAACGGGAAAATCAGAAGAACTACTGGGGCAGTTCATGCAACAAAGCAGGCAACCAGTGCGGATTGCCACTAAATACGGCCCTTTTCCCTGGCGACTTACAGCCCAATCTGTTTCCGACGCTCTAACAGCTAGCCTCAAACGCCTGCGGGTCGAGCAAGTTACTCTTTATCAGGTGCATTGGCCTTTCCGTTTTTTGATGAGTCAAGAAACTTTGATGAATGTCTTGGCGGATGAGGTCAAGCGTGGCAGGATTGCTGCTGTGGGCGTCAGTAACTACTCAGCTACCGAGATGCGGGAAGCACATCGGCTACTGGCGGCCAGAGGAGTGCCTCTGGCGGTGAATCAGGCACGCTACTCTCTACTGACTCGGCAAATAGAAACCAAGGGCATCGTAGAAACAGCTGGTCAGCTGGGAGTGACTATTTTGGCTTATAGCCCTTTGGCTCAGGGATTACTTACTGGCAAGTACGCGCCTGATGGCCTTGAGCGACCCACAGATGCACGTCGGTTTGACTCCCGCTTTAGTCGTAGCGGCTTGGAGAAAATCGCCCCAGTGATGCACCTGCTGCATCAGCTGGGAGAAAAGTACGATCGCACACCCGCTCAAGTTGCTCTCAACTGGTTAATTGCTCAGGGTGGGGTCATTCCCATTCCAGGTGCCAAAACAGCCCAGCAAGCGCGGCAAAATGCTGGGGCGTTAGGTTGGAGGCTCAGCGACGAGGAAGTTACCCAACTCGAAGAAATTTCTCGCCCCTGGCTTTAGCCAGTTGGGGTAAGGGATTTGGGTAAGCCCATCTGGGGTTTCAACCCCAGGCTGATAGCACCTATTCCGTTAAAACGGACTATAGATGCTTTAAATCAGTCGGTTTTAACTGAAATCTTGCACCTGCGCTGTCAGCCCACCAAGGGTTTAAACCCCAAGTAGAGACGTTGCATACAACGTCTCTACTCTCCATAGAACTGAGAAAGGATTTCAGTCCATTTCAATGGACTTAAGCTATTAGCCCTGTACTTAAGTGCAGGGCGGGATGACAATGCAGCCCAGAGTTTGAGCAGATGTGGGTAATGACAAGCCTCTCGAACCTGGGCTAGTTGGAAAATTGGCACATTAAATACAACTAGACTGGAAGTTCAAGATACAATAACCAACTGGTGTGAGTAAGCATAAATATCTAGTTAACTACTGATGTCCACTAGTTCATTGACTCTGACCCGTCCTGAAACCTCTGTTGGTAACTCGCAGTCTTTGAGTAATGTCTCTGCCGCTTCTATAAGCAAAACACGCATTATGCAGTTGACTAAATCCCTCTATCAGACTGACCAGCAAGCCAAGTTCCTACATTTGCAGGCGGAAGTCGAATCTCTATTGCAGCAGCTGCAAACACTCAAACAGCAAAAGCTGACCTCTGCTGACGAAGCTGATTCTGACAGCCACGATGCTGGCTTACAGACATCAGGCAAGCGTTAGCTATCCCGTGCCGTCAGTTTCTTTCACTGAGAATGGAAAGAGGGGTGCATCTCACTTTTGTAGCTTGGCGACTTAAGTAGCCCCTACAGAAACTCAACCCGCTATGGGAAATGATGCCCCCTTAAACCGCCAGGGTAGTATTTGCCAAGGCGGGATTCCCGCATACGAAAGGCTACGCCTGCGGTCAGTTAAGGTTGACAAGGTCGCCCGATCCCGTCTAAAAATACAAAGGCTTCCACTGTAGAATTTTTGGTAATGCGGCAACAACCTCTCATTAATGGCCTTGTTATATCGCACCTTGGGTGTTTGCTAATCATCTGGTCAGGTACAAGCTCGGTGGCGATCGCCACCTGTATAGCTCTTTACTTTGTGCGGATGTTTGGGATTACAGCCGGATACCATCGATACTTTTCCCACCGCACTTACAAGACAAGTCGATTTTTCCAGTTCGTACTTGCCTTTCTGGGTGCGACAGCTGGACAAAAAGGACCGCTATGGTGGGCTGCTCATCATAGACAGCATCATCGGGTTGCTGACACCGAACACGATGTTCATTCGCCTGTTCTATTGGGGTTCTGGGAGGCTCAAATAGGCTGGGGTTATGCTAGACAAGGTGAAGCAGCCAATGAGGCTGGAGTGCCCGATCTAGCAAAATTTCCAGAACTCCGGTTTCTAGAAAAGTACGCGCTAATGCCTATTGTTCTACTGGCAATCGCCTTGGTGGGATTTGGAACGTTGCTGGAAATTTATGCTCCAGATCTTCACACATCAGGTTTTCAGATGTTGGCGTGGGGATTCTTCGTTAGTACTGTCGTGCTATTTCATGGCACATCCACAATCAACTCTCTGGCTCATATTGTTGGCAGTCGGCGTTTTGATACCAATGACAATAGCCGCAACAACTTTTGGCTGGCATTAATCACGATGGGCGAGGGCTGGCATAACAACCATCATTACTATCCATGCTCTGAACAGCAAGGGTTTTACTGGTGGGAAATTGATATGAGTCATTACATCCTCACCATGTTGTCATGGGTAGGGATTGTATGGGATTTGCAAAAGCCTCTAGAAAAAATCTACGCTAAAGCACAAAATCCAGAGATATCCTCGACCTGATTTTAGGGCAGGTTTTACATCACCGAAGAGAGTTTTGAATGTTGAGTTTTGAGTTTTGAATTAACACAAAATATAGTTTCAACATTCAAAACTTAGGTTTTATAGCAATTAGCAGTTAGCTTTTAGTAATTCTTCAGTTATAGCAGTATTTCTGGGTCAAACGATTTTAGATTGACCTCGCCCTGCATAGTGGGAGGAGGCTTTAACCAAATTTCACGTCCTCAAACTCAAAACTCAAAACTTTTAACTTTTAACCTTATCTACCGTTAATCTGCGTAAGTTCTAGACTATTCAAATCTCTGCCGTTGGGCTGACCAGCGCTTGAGGCTGTAGTTGCTAGGACTATTGACCACTAAAGTGGCACGCCCACCATCTCCGAGATCGGCGATCGCAGCTAGTGATTGTTTGGCATCTTTTGTCAATTCGCTGTACAGCAAATTACCAGTGTCGGAAAAAATCACGGTGCGAGGTTTAAAGGACTTACTTGTTCCAATTAGCGGTTTTTCCAGCGTCACCACAGTTTCAGGCTGGTTGTTATCAGTCAGATCAATAGTTTCTACCGACAATTGCCCTATTTTTTGCAGTATTATGGGCACGCTGGGAACCCTGCGTGACGTTACCTGACCAGCATTTTGCAACTCGCGCCATAGCGTCGGTAAGATTGCAGCTACCGATTGCGGTTGGCTTTGGCTGAGGTCAGCTAAGGTGATGGTATTTGGCTCTAACAACCGGAGCGCTGTCTGTGTATAAGCTAGAGGGCGGAGGCGATCGCCAGAATCAGCTGCCGATGCTGCATCTTGAATAACTTCACCAGCTGCCAACAACTGTAGCGATCCGCCTGTAATTTGAACTGCTTTTACCGTCGCCATTGTATTTTGCTGCTGTCCGTCTGGCTTCCAGACTGTAATCTGTATTTGCGGATCTGTATTTAAGCCGAGTAATCTCCACAGTTGCTTTCCCGGTTCTACCACACGTCGCTTGATATCGGAAAAAGGAGCATACCGCCAACGCTTACCGTCATTAAAAGCAGCCACTTGCACCTGATACCAAACTTGTTGTCCCTCTAGTTCTAAGGGCGAGGTGCGCCCAGGGTTATCCTCTGGTTGCAGCCAATCTGCGGAATTAGCCTGGGTTAATGGCAAAGCTTTACCAATAATTTGACTGAAATGATTATTTGTGCTGTTTGCATCCGCGATCGCCGCATCCAGTTGATCGAGCAGTGACTCGATCTGCGCCTTTGTTTCCGGGTTATTTTCCGGCTGCTCCTCCAACCAGGCGATCGCGTTTTTGCGTCCCTGCTTTGCCCCTATTATTAACGCTCCCCAAGCTTTAACCTCAATTTGATCTGGGTTAACTTTTAGAGCCGCTTCGATGCGCTGCCAGAGACGTCCTGAATCAGCCTTCAGTAGCGTGACAATCTCGTAGCGGCTCTGAGCCACTGACTCCTGGAACACCGCTAGAGCCTCGTCCCAACGGCCATTAATCAGATCCGCAAGAACTTCCTGACTCGGACTAGCCCAAGTTTTCTTGGAGTGAGACTGAGTGAATTGCGCGTGCAATCGAATCAGATTTATTTGGGCTTGGGCGCTTGTTGGTAATTTCTTTTTATCTAAAGATTGCAACAATTCCCAGGCAGTAGACCACAGACCATTCTGAGCCAGCAGCAAAGCGTTGCGATAGGCTTTAGAGTTTAAAGCATACTTTTCGAGTGAAATTTCCTCTAGATCAATTGGATCTGGCAGAAAATCGCGTGGTTTGATCTGGTAAACGCGGAACAAAGGTTCCAGACCCACGGTTTGATCGATCGTCAATTCTGGCATCCCACCACCAGTGACTTCTTGCCAGTAGGGAGCCTGCCCAGTTGGACTTGTCCAGGGCAGCATCACACTTAGATGATGGCTGCTGGGATTATAGTGAACTAGCTGTCCGTAGACCACCGAGGCTTCTCCAAATGCCTGCTCACCACTGAGATTGAGCCAGATCCCTGTTGCCTTGTTGTCCAGGCGACTCAGTTTTGTTATAGGCAATTCATCAGAAAAGCCGCTATTGTCCGAGTCCTCATCATTCAGGGGCACGAGGACAAAGGACTCTTCTGGGCCGACAATGGCAACTCGACTCGCAAGTTGGTAAGATTTTTCCACCTCAGCGGGCTGATAAAGTCTAAGTTCTACAATCTGCTCGCAGTTGGTTTGACAAGCGGGTCGCAATGCCTTGACTGGCAGTAGCATATCAGCATTGGCGGTCTGGCTATTGAGAAACAGGGGTTCTCCTGGTATTAGTTCTTCTTGGCTAATCTCAGCTTTAATTTGAGCAAGGGTTTGGGGAGGGGGTTCGCCTGTGACTGGGATACGGTTTGCCACAGGTAACAAGCGATTCACGAAAGCAACGGAGTTGGGGTTGAGAATCAACTGGATGCCCAGCCATACGCCTCCTGCAATTAAACCTGTGGCAGCTAATAAAGTTGCGATCGCACCCAAAGTAGCAACCCAGCCACCGCCAACTCCTGGTTTCTCGCTGACATAGACTCGTACTTTTCCTGGGTTGGTCACAGGCAGTTCGCTGGTTGTATCCTGAGGACTATTAGGCAAAACACCGGGAGTCTGATTTTCCTTCATTAGCTATCGATTGTTGGGCATCAACCAGGAAATTCTTTATTTATTAAAGATAAACTTAACCCTTTAGAAATTTACCACTTGGGGTCGTATAGTTGGGAGACTGTGGAGCGATATGGTATTGCTCAAACCATATTCACCCTATAGTTATGATTAAAACCGATGAGGCTAAGAAAGGGCCTCAGCTTCCTTAATGGCTGTAACAATTTCAGCTTTTTTCATACTTGCACGCAGCTTGATATTGCGTTCTGACGCGATCGCCTTAAGCTCTTTAACTGTCTTGCTATTGTAATCTATTGGTTCAATTACAACCTTTTCCTTTTTTTTCACATATTCAGCAACCTGAGTAAGCATTTCCTTAATATTTTCTACTTGCTCAGATAAACTCTCGAATTGATTGAGCTTAACAGTAAGCTCTTCTACTTTCTTAGGTAAGCTCTCAAATTGATTGAGCTTAACAGTAAGCTCTTCTACTTGCTCAGATAAACTCTCAAATTGATTGAGCTTAACAGTAAGCTCTTCTACTTTCTTAGGTAAGCTCTCAAATTGATTGAGTTTAACAGTAAGCTCTTCTGCTCTCTTAGGTAAACTCTCAAATTGATTGAGCTTAACAGTAAGCTCTTTTGTGCCTGGATTATTAGACTTTAGCCTTCTAAAAGCTTTTATCTGTTCTGTAATAAGTTCCTCATTCTCTGGTTCAATAATGAACGCGCTAATCATCTCGCCCTTACGAGCATTTATCTCTTTTGCCTTAGCAGCGGCGTAATATTCAAAATCTCCATCAACCACTTCATAGGATTCAAAACTTATTCTCCGAATAATTAAGGGATTAATAATTCCTTCAACTTTTAAAATTAATTCAGCTACCCGATTCAACTCGTCCTCAGAAAACTGGGAACGGGGAACAGAAGAGCTAATTTTTTTGACCGCTACCAACGAAGTTGATAATTTCATGGTTGCATTCCTATCCATTGCAAAACTTCTATAGCTAACAATTCAAATTCCTGGGCAGAGGTTGAATCTGGCTTGAAATCAAGTACAGACCTGGGATCTGGTATTTCCATATTTCCTACAATCTGAACTTGTTCAGTACACTTTGCCAACTCTTCTCTTTCATAAATAACGCTATCCATTACCTTCAAGCCATAGCGCCTGGGAATTACCTCTATGCGTTTTGGTAAGGTATATTGTACAAATCTAGCGTTAGTAGATATTTTGCAAGGAAGAACACCCAGTATTTCTAATGGGTCTTTATTGATAAACTTCCTAAACTCATTAGTCTTTTTTATAAAAGTTTTAACATTTAATAGACCTTGATTGGCAAATGGTTTCAGATCTGAAGGAATAATTAAATAATCAGCTGTAATTAAAGCAATCCTCGCGTACAAGTTTAAAGAAGGTGGTGTATCAATAATTACAACATCGTAGGGATCTTCTAATTGGTTCATTTTTTGAATCAGCATTAGCTTACTATAATCCAGCTGATTGAGTTCATTTTCATACTGCATTAAAGTAATGTGTGAAGGAACAACATCAATTTCAGGATTGTTAAACTGAGATTTCCTAGCAACTTCTTGGATAGGGTAGAAGTCCTCTGACTCTAAAACATGACGAACATTAGAATCTTTTATATCATCTAGTTCTTCATCGTCAAACTTTGCCAAGCCCGCTGCAAACGTAGTATTCGCTTGACTATCTAAGTCAATAACAAGAACTTTCTTGCCCTTCTTTCTGATAGCGGCTGCTAGGTTAACTACAGTTGTCGTTTTGCCTACGCCGCCTTTGTTGTGGTAAACCGCAATTGTTTTCACAGTATGTTGCCTATGGTTCTCAAAAATTATCGGCGAATCGGATTCAGTGTTTGGTAAATTAATTGAAGGTGTTTGAGTCAAGGAAGCGTTTTGAATTAAAGGTTGCCTCAAACTGTCTCTGCCGATCAACGCTTTGATTTCATCAATTTTGGACTGTATCTGTTTTCCTGTACACTGAAATACTAAATTTATATCGTCTTTTGCTCCTTTATAAATTCTGACTTCTTTTCCATTTGTCAATAGCCCATAGCGAACATTTAGGCTTGTTAAGTATGTTTTGAGTCGGCGAGTATGCCTATTTAAGTTTTGATTGGGGTGTTTAGCCTCCATTACCACACTTAGGGGTGAGTCAGCATCTAAGACAAAAGGAATAACTTGCGTGGCAAATGCTAAGAAATCTAAACGAATACTGCCAAATGCCACCTCTTGATGCCAAGTATCTGGAGTGTACCCTAACTGCGGCAGCAGATATTGGACAATGAGTTTGCTTTCAACTTCACTTTCGTTGCGACAAAGTTCAGGATTAAAATCCAATTTTGTTCTACCTCTATAATTCGGTACCCCGTAGGGACAACCTCATAACTATTCATTATCCCTGAGAGTGAACTTTTGCGCCTCAGGGCGATCGCAGATATTTGATCATCCTCTCCCCAGATATGTGACTTGTTAGCTGGAGGCAATACCTGCACTGACAATAATAGAGACGTTCCGGCGGAACGTCTCTACGACTAGAAACCAGAAGGTGGTTAGAGGAGCGCATTTGGTAGAATGAATTCAGCTGTTAACATAGCCTTGCTGCTGTAAAGATTTCATAAAACCACAGCATAACCATGTTTACCGCTTATCCCAGCACAACGCCTCCAACTGGTTCGGCGGTTTTTCCTGGCAGCTAGTCCGCACCCGCCAAGGAATATTATTCCTTCGCTTATAGCTCAAGTTCACTCAAGTGGACTAAATTTTGCTCCCTTGTCCTCCTTGTCCCCTCTAGGGAGAAAAAAGTAGCAGAATATTTTCTATTGCCTATTTGCAGGGAAATCCCAGATTATTATTAAGGCGACAACGCAGTATCTAAGCAAGCACCGATTAGCTTTGTCCGGTGGCGCTTTACCTCAAGAGGATTTAACCGATGGGATTGATCGTTGCAACAGTAAACATGAAAGGCGGAGTCGGTAAGACGACTCTATCCGTCAACTTGGCGGCTTGTTTGGCTAAAAATCATGGCAAGCGGGTTTTAGTTGTCGATTTAGACACGCAAATCAGCGCCACCCTCAGCCTGATGCCACCGCATGACTTTGCCAAGATCAGGAAAGAAAGGCGCACTTTTAGTCACCTAGTATATAAAGCTATCAGACCTAATGGTAGGGTAACGCTTTCAATTCAAGATATCATCTGTCGTTATGTTGCTACAGTAAATGGTCTGGATTTGCTGCCAGGAGATATCGATCTATATGATGAATTTTTAGTGTCGGAAATGCTTCATGAAAAAGCTGTTCAGGATGGTCAAGTTGATTTTGCTCAAATTTGGAACCGCTTTGAAAGAACGTTAGTTAGAGGAATATTACAGCCTATTATTAATGAGTATGACTTCATTATTCTAGACTGTGCCCCTGGTTATAATCTCTTAACACGTAGCGGAATTTTAGCCAGCAACTTCTATTTACTACCAGCTAGACCAGAACCATTATCAATTGTGGGGATTCAGCTGCTGGAAAGGCGGATTGCTAAGCTGAAAGAAAGTCATAACTTGGACAAAAATGCACTGAATATAAAGCTGCTGGGGATCGCCTTTATTATGTCAGGGGGTATCATCGGCAGGTATTACCAGCAAGTAATACAGCGGGTAAATGAGGATTTCACACCTGCCCAAATTTTCAAAACCAGAATCCCGATGGATGTTAATGTTGCCAAAGCCGTTGATAGTTTTCTCCCCGTGGTTCTGGCGGCTCCCGGTTCAGCTGGATCTAAAGCTTTAATAAAGTTAACGCAAGAATTTTTATATAAGTTAGAGGCTTTTGATAGTCTCTATGAAGCCAACAAAACAAAAATGAACTTATCAAAACTAGATTGAGATGATAGCAATTAGCACTTAGCTTTTAGCAATTAGCTTTGAGCAAATATACAGTTATAGCAGCAGTTATGGGTGCATGGAGGCTCGTGTCAATTGTCAAACATCCGACAAGGCATACTGCTATATCATGTCCGCTTGATTACCCTTAAAAATCACCCCTCCCCTTGCTAAGGGGAGGGGTGCCGCAGGCGGGAAGGGGTTTTCCGGGAATTGTGAGTAATCTAGCGGACACAATATCGCTCAAAACTTATCAGCTAAAGCTGCAACGCATCGTTCGCACAGCAGGGGATGTTCTGCTAATTTGCCCACATGAATTGAGTAATTCCAGCAGCGATCGCACTTTTCCCCTTCTGCTTTAACTACTCCCACACCCAGGGCATCATCCTGGCTGTTGTATTGTATATCCCGCAATGCCTCAGGAGAATCTAGAAGTTCTACCTGGGAGGATAAAAATAGATAACGCAGTTCATCTACTTTATTGCCAGTTTCAGGATTGAACGCTTGCAACTGCTGACGTTTCTCAATGTCGGAAACAGAAAGCAACACCTTCGCTTCTAGGGAAGAACCAATCATTTTTTCTGCCCTAGCCTGTTCTAGAACTTTGTTTACCTCTGTGCGGATTTGCCGCAACAGCTGCCAGCGTTCTGTCAGTTCTGGGTGATGCCAGCCTGCTTCTAGTTTCACCCAGCCTGCCTCAAATACAGACTTGTAGGGAGTTGGGTAGGGAAGATATTGCCAGATATCCTCTGCTGTGTGACACAGCACAGGTGCGATCGCTTTTGCCAAATTCTCCACAGCAACAGCCAAAACTGTTTGGCAGCTGCGACGGCGCAAGGCATTCGGGGCACTGATATAAAGCCGATCCTTGGCAATATCCAGATAAAAGTTAGACAGATCTACAACACAGAAGTTCTGCACCACTTGGAAAAAGCGGAAGAATTGGTAATTTTCAAAGGCTTCTTTTACTTCCCCAAACACCTCTGTCATCCGGTGCAGCATATAGCGGTCAAGTTCCGGTAGCTGCTCATAAGGAACTGCATCTTTAGCTGGGTCAAAGTCATGCAAATTCCCTAGCAAGAATCGGGCAGTGTTGCGAATTTTGTTCCTAACATCCCCCATCTGCTTGAGGATGTTTTTACTAATGGGGACATCCGTGGAGTAGTCCACCGAGGACGCCCACAAGCGCAATACATCGGCACCGTAAGGCGGTTCTTCTTTTTGATTCTTGCCGCCCTCAATAACAATCGCTGGGTCGATAACATTACCCAAAGATTTACTCATCTTGCGACCTTGTTCATCTAGGGTAAAGCCGTGAGTTAAGACAGTTTTATAAGGGGCACAGCCGTTAGTTGCCACACTGGTTAGCAAACTGGACTGGAACCAACCCCGGTGTTGATCTGACCCTTCCAGATATATATCAGCGGGATAGCGCAACTCTTCTCGCTCTTTTAACACTCCCCCCCAGGAGGAACCAGAGTCAAACCAGACATCCATCGTATCCGTGCCTTTGCGGTAAGACTTACCGTTATGGCGATAAGACTCTGGTAATAGTTCTTCTACGGATAGTTCCCACCAAGCATCAGAGCCTTTTTCTGCCACAATTGCTTGGACGTGGGCGATTGTTTCTTCATTCAGCAGGGGTTCGCCTGTTTCTTCGTCGTAGAAAACAGGGATGGGAACGCCCCAACTGCGTTGGCGGGAGATGCACCAATCAGAGCGATCGCCAACCATTGCCGTAATGCGGTTTTCGCCTTGGGAGGGAATCCAATTCACAGATGCGATCGCACTTAGCGCTTCTTCCCTAAATCCCTCCACGGAAGCAAACCACTGTTCTGTTGCCCGATAGATAGTAGGCTTTTTCGTGCGCCAATCATAAGGGTATTTGTGTACATAGGGTTCTTCCTTCAGCAAAGCACCAACATCTGCCAAAGCATTGATGACCGCTGTATTGCCTTCACCCAGAACATTTAACCCCGCAAACTGACCCGCCTCTTCTGTAAAGTTGCCATCAGCATCCACAGGCGAAAGTATGGGCAACTCATAACGCTGACCTACTAAGTAATCTTCTTGACCGTGACCAGGGGCAGTATGTACCAATCCCGTACCCGATTCAGTGGTGACGTAATCTCCGCCAATTACCACCGGACTTTCGCGGTCAAATAAAGGGTGTTTGTAAGTGGAATATTCCAAATCCTTGCCAGATACAGTCGCCTGTACCTGCAAGTTTTTGTCCAACGTTGCGGACAGCCGTTCCACCAAATCTGCTGCCACAATTAAATATTTTTCTTCCTCACCAACCTGCACCGCTGCATAAGTTAAATCAGGATTAACACTCACCCCCAAATTAGCTGGAATCGTCCAAGGGGTTGTTGTCCAGATAGCCACACTCAGATTAGGTAAAAATCGCTCCAAGCTTTCTTTAACCGCCTCTGACAGATGCGTTACCACAAACGCCGCATAGAGACTGCGGGAAGTGTGACCTTCGGGATATTCCAACTCAGCTTCAGCTAGAGCAGTTTTAGAACTAGGACTCCAGTGAACTGGTTTTAGACCCCGATAAATATAGCCTTTGAGAACCATTTGACCAAAGACACCAATCTGAGCCGCTTCGTATTCTGGTTTCAGCGTCAGATAAGGATTATCCCACTCGCCCCAAACTGCATAGCGCTTAAAACCTTCCCGTTGCTCATCTACTGTCTTGAGGGCAAAGTCTCTAGCTTTGTAGCGTAGTGTCAGGGGAGTCAGCTTTTGCCGTTCCTCCTGTTTCATGTTCTGAAGAACTTTTAACTCAATCGGCAAGCCGTGACAGTCCCAACCAGGCACGTAGCGAACTTTACGCCCCTGGAGCAGTTGGTATTTATTAATAATGTCTTTAAGGATTTTATTCAGGGCATGACCGATATGCAGGGAACCATTAGCATAAGGCGGCCCATCATGCAAGATAAAAATTTCACCTGGGTTATTCTGCGACAGGCGAGTGTAAATTTGTTGTTCAGCCCAGAATTTTTGCAGTTCCGGTTCCCGCTTCACAGCGTTCGCCCGCATATCAAATTTGGTCTTGGGCAGATTAACGGTATCTTTGTAACTTCCTGGTTCTGCTGTCACAGTTCTAATGCCGAGAGTTGGAGTTATTTTCCCCCCATTATCGTTGACAAGTCCCTTGAGCTTCAAGTTGTCTTTCGCTGTCTATAGGTAAAACATGATTTTCATCCCCCATGCTGTGTCAAACCATTTGCCACGTCATCTCCTGACCTGCCCGTAAGGGCACAAGTCCGGATTCAGTAAATGGAACTTCATCGGGAACGCGCCAGGTCGTTCTGGTCAAAGTAATCTGTTCGGTATTGCACGGAAGTTGATAAAAATCTGGTCCATAGAAACTGGCGAAAGCTTCAAGTTTATCGAGTGCATCAACGCTCTCAAAAGCTTCTGCATACAACTCCATAGCATGCAGAGCCGAATAGCAACCCGCACAGCCACAGGAACTTTCTTTGCCATTGCGGGGATGGGGGGCGCTATCGGTGCCTAGAAAAAACTTAGGATTGCCAGAGGTTGCCGCTTGCAAAAGTGCCAAGCGATGCTCCTCACGTTTCAAAATTGGCAGACAATAGAAATGGGGGCGAATGCCACCTTGAAATAGAATATTGCGATTAAACAATAAATGTTGTGGCGTAATCGTTGCAGCGATATTGTTGGCAGACAGAGCATACTGCACAGCATCTGAGGTGGTAACGTGTTCAAGCACCACTCGCAGATTGGGAAATCGCTGCTTGAGGGGCATCAAATGTCGCTCGATAAACGCTTTCTCGCGGTCGAACATATCAACATCTGGATCGGTCACTTCCCCGTGCAGTAATAAAGGCATATCTACCTGCTGCATCGCTTCAAAGACGCGATCGCACTTACGAATGTCCGTCACACCGAAGTCTGAATTGGTCGTTGCACCGGCTGGGTAGTACTTTACCGCTTTGACAAACTGGGATTCTTTAGCCCGGATAATTTCTTCGGGGCTGGTGTTGTCGGTGAGGTAGAGCGTCATCAGTGGCTCAAACTGTTTGCCAGCCGGAATCGCTGCCAGGATGCGATCGCGATAGGCCGCAGCATCAGCTACCGAGCGTATTGGGGGCTTCAAGTTCGGCATGATGATAGCGCGGGCAAACTGACGCACCGTATGGGGCAGAACCGCTTTCAGCGCCGCACCGTCGCGTAGATGCAGATGCCAGTCGTCGGGTCGGGTGATCGTAAGCTCTTCCATTTTTCCATCATAAAACTACATAGAATAGTTGGGCGGAGAAGCAGTCACCAAATTAGCTGCTATCTGTGACTTTATGAACAATGAATGAATCATGGCAAATGAAAGCAAGTTAGAGGAAGAAAATTATAGCAAGTACGAAATACTGAAATGGGAAGTAATTCCGATCAGGGAAAGTATAAAGGTAGTCCAAACAGAGGCAGAAAAGCTAAAGACACTACGATTAAGTCCAAGTACGAGGTGGGAGGTAACGAGTAACATAAAGCCTGTTGACTTATATGTCTACTTAAAGGCACGGTTTGGAGAACCGAACGGCATCACGATGGTAACTAAGGATCATGACGACAGCGACAATATGATTCACTGGCATTACTCACTTCGTGCTGAATCGGGACGTATTGACTTTTTGTGCTGGACTTTCCGATTAGAAATCTGTCACACCCTCGATGTAGTAGCCGTAGACGCCAACGAACTACTTTCAGAAATTAAACGAGACTTTGGACGTATGGCTTGTTTATCCTAGCCCGCCCAGACGTTAGAAAGGATAATAGACTTTATAGTTCTATCGTAAGGCAGAACATTGATATCCGAATCCGAGGTTTGCATTTGCACTGTGTTGGATTTACTTCGCAGATCCCTTATGACGAATGGGATATCTGCAAGGAATTTCATACAATGATGAATGGGCGCAATAATATGCTTCATGGCAATGTAGATCCAGAGCTTACAACTTTCCATGAACTCTATTTTGAAAATAAGACTCCTCTGTTCATTGAGTACAAAGACTTTGCATTCTTTTCCTACAAAGCATCGTTTCTCAATGCCACTCCGGAACAGGCATTGAAAGACTATCAAATTGTCCAAGACTTAACATCTCATATTCTTCTGTGTTTATCTGACCAAGTAAGGGAAGATGTATTCAGGCTTCTCTTTGCTAGACATTTAGGATGGGATGAAGGCAGGCAGAGAGTAGGAATACTATTTCCCGATCATATGTCTGATGCAGTCTTTAGCTATGCTGCTAGCAACTAACTTCGGTTCACTTCCGCCCAACAAGTCACTGTACCGGAACGCCGCAAGCTGATGGGCTGAGTGTTCAAGGTTGTCTGCGTCCAGTAAGCTTGGTCGTTATGCAGCTTAGTCTTCGGTAAAGAGGCAACCAAAAGGCTATTTGTCGATGCTTAGGATTGAATTATTTTGAGGTTTCGGTAGGGCGGCAGGTGAAGGGTGTCTGCTGAGCGGTTTAGGCTTTATTGTGGTGCTCAGACCCTTTGCTAACTTGATAGGAGGACATCTTTCTTTTGTAACGCATCCAGCCACTTTCCACAAAGCTCACATAGCCATAATTACTCAGGTTGGAGAGGTTGTAAGCGATCGCACTATACTCCGGCAAGTTCATTACCGGAGCATATTTCTGGATCTGGGTCTAACGGATTTTAAGGTGTCTTGTCGGTATTGGGCGAGTCTGCACTATCTGGTTCTGGGGGTGAAGCTGGCAGAGATTTAGCTTCAGCATCTTCTATAGCAGCTTCCACGATTTCAGGATCGGGAGGGTTAGGCCGAATTAATTGCTGCTCGCTTTCTAAAGAAGACTCTGAGGGTGAGGATGGACTCGCCGTAGGAAATTGAATCGTAATTACTTCCGTCACTACTCCTGAGAGCGGTGCAGCTATTCTATCAGAGGGGTCTCCTGAACCCAGAGGTTCAGCAGGTGGAGCCAGTTCTACCTCTGGAGCAATTTCTTCAACTGGAACAGGTTCTAGTTCGCTTTCCCCAGGCATATCTGGGCCAGCTGGCTCCTTTGTTTCCGTAGTAAACTCTGCTCCTAGAGGCACTACTTCTATCTGGGTGATTTCTTCAGTAACCGTGACAGTTGTTTCTGACTGGGCTGGCGCAGATTTGTCAGATATCGTAGGAGTAGTAGGCGGCTGGGTTGTTTTGGCAGCTGGATTAGCCTTCGGCTTCGTCAATCCGCCGAGTATTCCCTGAATCCAATTTTTCGCATTAGAGACGCGCTCTGGCAGCTGGGAAAGACCAGCCGGAGGAGACAAATTGGAAAGTTGTTCCTGGAGTTTTTCCTTACTGGGTACCTCAGTCTGCTGCTCTACAGGCATTAATTGCCGCCGCAATGTCAAAGTTTGCCAAGCAAACCAACCCAGTAAAGCCACACCAGCTATTTGCCCCAGTAATACACCACCAGTAATGCGTCCAGCACACACCCATAAAACCAGGGCGTAGAAGAGTCCTACTCCACTCCAGATAAAGTCATCTTTGCGGTGGACTTCTGGGAAAAAGAACGCAGCCATGTAGATTCCCAGGCTACCAAGACCGACTGCCAAAGCCAGGATGTATGCCAGCATATTGGTGCTACCTACTTCTATTTACTACCTACAACTCTAGTGTTGCTCATGTCCATTGTCCTTGACATTGCTACCGCTTGAACCAGCTCTTAATCTTACGGGACAATCCCAAAAATTGAGCTAGGCTGAGTTGTCAGTTATTACGAGGTAGTTGAACTCAGCTTAACCCAAGCGAAAAAGCCGAGGAGATATTAAATACTATCGCCTCAACTTTTCTCCTCTGGAAACTGCCGCTCTCTCACCTCATTACTGTAATCCTGCACTGCCTGAGTAATTGTTTCCCGCAAATTGGCATAAGACTTAGCAAACGGCGGCTGTTTCTGTGAAAGTCCCAGCACATCTGTTGTAACTAGCACCTGCCCATCACAATGTAGTCCTGCACCAATGCCAATTGTGGGAATAGTTAATTTTTGGGTAATCTGGGCGGCCAGAGAAGCTGGGATATGCTCTAAAACCACCCCAAAGGCACCAGCTTGTTCAAGTGCGATCGCCTCCGATAAAATTCGTTCACCAGCATCTGGCGTTTTCCCTTGCTGTCGGTACCCCAGCATATGTACTGATTGAGGCGTCAAACCCACATGACCCAGCACCGGAATCCCAGCTTGCACCAATCGGCTCACTGTTTCTGCCATGATTGGATATCCCCCCTCTAACTTTACCGCCTGGGCACCCGTCTCCTTTAATACCCGGCCAGCAGAGTGTATAGCTTGTTGGGGACTTTCCTGATAAGTCAAAAAAGGCAAATCCACAGCAATTAACGCCTGCTTCACCCCCCGACGCACGGATGCAGCATGGTGCAGCATCTCCTCCAAGGTTAGCGGCAGTGTGGTTTCATACCCCAGCGTCACCATTGCCAGCGAATCCCCGACTAGGATGAGATCCACCCCAGCTTGATCTAATACTTGAGCGATCGCATAATCCCAGGCGGTTAACGCCACAATCCGACGCCCCTGTTGTTTCCACTGGATTAATTGCTGGGTAGTGACTGCCATATCAGGTATTTAGGCGTTAAATAAAGTAAAGTGGTCATTAATACAATAAAATTTAACAAAAATTTGTAATTTGAGATATTTATAAAATTTCTTTATTAATATATAAATAAACTTAAAAGTACAACTTATGGGGTTTTTGGTATATTAAAAAAACATAAAGGAACCTTAATTAATTCCTGAGGAAGGAAGACATGGCTTATTCGCAAACTAAGACTCAGTCAAAAACTGGGTATAAAGCTGGGGTACAAGATTATCGCCTCACTTATTACACGCCTGACTATACGCCAAAAGATACGGACGTTTTAGCCGCTTTCCGCGTGACCCCTCAGCCTGGAGTTCCCCCAGAAGAAGCTGGCGCTGCTGTAGCTGCTGAGTCTTCCACAGGTACATGGACAACCGTATGGACGGACTTGTTGACCGACCTCGATCGCTACAAAGGTCGTTGCTACGACATCGAACCCATTCCTGGTGAAGATAACCAATTTTTCGCTTTCATCGCCTATCCTCTCGACTTGTTCGAGGAAGGTTCTGTCACCAACTTGCTGACCTCATTGGTTGGTAACGTGTTCGGTTTCAAAGCTCTCCGCGCTCTGCGTTTGGAAGATCTTCGTATCCCCGTTGCTTACCTCAAAACTTTCCAAGGCCCTCCTCACGGAATTCAGGTTGAGCGCGACAAGCTGAATAAGTACGGTCGTCCTCTGCTCGGTTGTACGATTAAGCCCAAACTCGGTCTTTCTGCCAAGAACTACGGTCGTGCAGTATATGAAGTCTTACGCGGTGGTCTAGACTTCACGAAAGATGACGAAAACATTAACTCTCAGCCCTTCATGCGCTGGCGCGATCGCTTCCTGTTTGTACAAGAAGCTATCGAAAAAGCACAGGCTGAAACAGGCGAAATCAAAGGTCACTACCTAAACGTTACCGCCCCCACCTGCGAAGAAATGATGGAGCGGGCTGAATTCGCTAAAGAAATCGGCACCCCGATCATCATGCATGACTACCTAACTGGTGGTTTCACAGCTAACACCACTTTGGCTAAATGGTGTCGCCGCAACGGTGTTCTGCTGCACATTCACCGCGCTATGCACGCAGTTATCGACCGTCAAAAGAACCACGGTATCCACTTCCGTGTATTAGCTAAGTGCTTGCGGATGTCTGGTGGTGACCACCTGCACTCCGGTACCGTTGTGGGTAAACTGGAAGGCGAAAAAGGCATCACGATGGGCTTCGTCGATTTGATGCGCGAAAACTACGTTGAACAAGATCGCGATCGCGGTATCTTCTTCACCCAAGACTGGGCATCTATGCCTGGTGTAATGCCCGTAGCTTCCGGCGGTATCCACGTATGGCACATGCCTGCTCTAGTAGAAATCTTCGGTGATGATTCCTGCTTGCAGTTCGGTGGTGGTACTCTCGGACACCCCTGGGGTAATGCTCCTGGTGCAACAGCTAACCGCGTTGCCTTGGAAGCTTGCGTTCAAGCTCGTAACGAAGGTCGCAACCTGATGCGTGAAGGCGGCGACGTTATCCGCGAAGCCTGCAAGTGGTCTCCTGAATTGGCTGTTGCTTGCGAACTTTGGAAGGAAATCAAGTTCGAGTTCGAGGCAATGGATACCGTATAAGCAATTAGCGATTAGCAATTAGCGATTAGCGATTGAGTTATGCAAGTATAACTGTAAATATCAACACAGTATTTTCCGCTAAAGACTTAAAAGCTAATTGCTAAAAGCTAACAGCCAATTGCTATAAAGCTGGGGTCAAGGGATGGACTTAAAACAAGTTGCGAAAGACACAGTAAAGGTGCTGAACAGCTATCTGACCTATCAAGCCGTGCGGATTATCTTGGCTCAGTTAGCTGAAACAAATCCTCCTATGGCTTACTGGCTGACTAAGTTTTCAGGAAAAGAAATAATCCAAGATGGAGAAGCTTATCTGCTAGAGTTACTGCGAGAAAAACAAGATCTGGCGTTTCGGGTAATGACCGTGCGCCAGCATCTAGCCGAGGAAGTGACAGATTTATTGCCTGAGATGGTTCGCACTAGCATTCAGCAGGCGAATATGGATCATCGCCGTCAGCATCTAGAGCGGCTTACGCAACTTACAGTCACTGAACCCCATACCCCACCCGAACAGCCAACTGATCCAGAGCCTAATCTGGACAACCTCTCTGGCTAGTCAAGAGTCATTGGTTTTGTAGTCAAGAGTCATTTGGTTTCATACAAATGAAAAATGGCAAAGAACCAAGAACAAATGACAAATGGCAAAAAACGTAGATACATCAGAAAGACACCAAGGAACTAATGCAAACTCTACCCAAAGAGCGTCGTTACGAAACCCTTTCCTACCTGCCTCCCCTTAGCGATGCTCAGATTGCTAAGCAAATCCAGTACATGATTGACCAAGGCTACATTCCTGGGGTAGAATTCAGCGAAAGTTCTGCTCCTGAGCAGCACTACTGGACACTGTGGAAGCTACCTTTGTTCAACGCTGGCACAGTTAACGAAGTGCTGAACGAAGTTAAGTCTTGCCGTTCTGAATATTCCAGCAACTTCATCCGTGTAGTAGGTTTTGATAACGTGAAGCAGTGCCAAGTTCTCAGCTTCATCGTTCACAAGCCAAACGCCAGAGGCTACTAAGCTAATAGATTGGCGATCGCTGTTGTCGGTCTAAGCACTACTTAAAAATCGGCGATCGCTAATTCTCAGCTAAGAGTATAAGTTTGTAGATTAGGGGCAATATTTTAGTTGCCCCTATTTTTTTTGATAAATATGCGATCGCCTTTTTCAAATAAGCAAATTAGAAAGTAAACTTTATAGCTAAGAATTGCGATCGCGCATCTGATTGCGGAGACTAGCAAGATTTTCACGAATAGTAACAGTAAGAGGATGATTGCTGCCTAAAACGCGATCGCATATTTCCAAAGCTTCTAGGTACAAAGGTTCCGCTTCTTGAAAGCATCCTTGCGAATAGTAAAGTGCTGCTAAATTGTTCAGGCTACTAGCGACATTGGGATGGTCTTGTCCCAGCAAGCGTTTTCTCAATTCTAAAGCTTCTAAGTACAAAGGTTCGGCTTCTTGAAAGCGTCTTTGCGAGTAGTAGAGCGCTGCTAAATTGTTCAGGCTAGTGGCAACATTGGGATGGTCTTTTCCCAGCAAGCGCTTACACAATTCCAAAGCTTGTTTGTACAAAGGTTCGACATCGCTGTAGCGTCCTTGCCAGAAGTAGAGTGTTGCCAAATTGTTCAGGCTAGTGGCAACATTGGGATGGTCTTGCCCCAGCAAGCGTTTATACAACTCCAAAGCTTGTTTGTACAAAGGTTCGGCATCGCTGTAGCGCCCTTGCGATTTGTAGAGTTCTGCCAAATTGTTCAGGCTAGTAGCAACATCGGGATGGTCTTGCCCCAGTAAACGTTTTCTCAATTCCAAAGCTTCTAGGAACAAAGGTTCGGCATCGCTATAGCGTCCTTGCGATTCGTAGAGTCCTGCCAAATTGTTCAGGCTAGTGGCAACATTTGGATGGTCTTGTACCAAGCGGGCTTGGACTGTTAACAAACACCCTTGATACCAGGGTTCTGCTAACGCATACAATCCCTGACCCTTATAGAATCGCGCCAACCCAACAAAAGCCCAAATTAAATCTTCATCACTGACGGCATCAATCAGATTTTCTGCCACTTCTTGTAGATGCGGTCTATAAATTGTCAGCAACTCGATTAACTCGCGGGTGGGGTATTCGGGAATTTGTTGCGCCACTTCCACCATCCCGGCAGCAAAAGCTTGTCTAAAATCGTTAGCTTGTTCTGAGGTAACTAACTTTGCTTGCAAAAACTCCCGAATCAAGTTATTAAATGTGTAAAATCCTTCTGCGTCTACCACTCGTTGAATCAAATGCCGCTTATAAAGTTGCTTTTTCGCCTTGTTAATATCTGATTATTGACAATTAAACAACTCAGTCCCTGATTCTAACCATTCCCAAACAAAGCCATCTAAAGCAAACAAACTCACAAACTCACCGATGCGCTGCGCGATGGGATTTAGTTCTTGCCAGCTTAATTCAAATGCCGCTTTTACCCCTCGCTGTGCTGTACTCAAGTTTTCCCACTGCGACGGGTTTAATGCCTCATCGTCAATCCGCTTTGTTTTCAGCCGCTTTAACATCGCTGCTAAAGACAAATCTGGGTCTTCCGCCAAATAATTGCCGACTAACTCCACGCCCAAAGGCAAATAACCCAACCACGCACACAAACTTTTTGCTGTCGCTGCTTCCCTATTTATTCGCTTGTCATTTTCTCCGAGAATTGCTGATAGCAGTTGCAACGCTTCCACCTCAGACAGCACATCTAAAGGAATGTCTGCAACAACGCTGCGGTCTAAATTTCGTAACTGTGTTGTCATCAACATCCGAAAGCGGTTATTTGTCGGCAGTATTTCTCGATAACCTGCCAAATTAGTCACATCATCCAACACCACTAAGACCAAACCCTGTGGCGGTTGCCAATACTGCCAACACCAGCGTACTTGTTCGATTAAACTTAGGACTTTTCCGCCCAATTCCTGCGGCACTTCCAAAGAAGTGTAAAGCTGCACAAACTGGATAATTTCTGCTGCTAAATTGGTTTCTCTGGCATTCAGCCAACAAATCCCCCCAGGATAATCATTGTCATGCTGTCTTGCATATTGTGCCGCCAAAGTTGTCTTCCCGACTCCTCCCATCCCCGCCACCGCCGAAATTGCCACGCGGTTTTGTTGCTGTAATGCCTGATGCAGCGTTTCTAGTTCCTGCGCCCGTCCGACAAAGTTAGCAGTACCAGCGTAAGGAATATATTTAGGGGGATTTAACTTTACCCGTTCCCGTTCGGGCGGCTGTAGTCAAGTTTGATGATTGTGAGTATGAGTACCGCCAATATAGTTTGTTCCTTCGGCTTTGCCAAGTTGGTAGCCTGTACCTTGATCTTTGATAATCTGGGTCATCGGCTGAGAATTTTCAATCTTCCCTGCTTCAATCTCTCGCGCTAGTGCCTGAACTTCTTTTGCAAAATCTGGGTCTTCATTCATCATCACTTTAAGGTAATCAGAAACCTTATCTAAATCTGGCTTTGAACGTTGTTCTGCTGCGGCTAAAGCTTTTTCAGCTTTATCATTGCTCTTAAACTTATCCCAAATCTTTTGCCGTAGCTGGTCAATTTTGCCCAGTGCTGCTTCTGTAAATTTTTCGATTGAGGTTTCAAAGACTTTGGTTAAAGCTAGAGTTGCGATCGCACCAGCAGTTAAAGATACAGGTTCCATAGCTTACAAATAAATGGTATACACTACCTATTTTCAAGGAATTATTTTTGAGCGAGCAATATATATACTTTTTTTGAGGTTCTTGGGAAAGAAGCGCTGTTAAACTTTCCGCTACCTCTTATGCACCCAGAGTCTGTGCAATTTTTAGTGGCGATGGCTGGTTAAGGGGAGCGATCGCGCTGATTTCAGTGCCACCCATCTAACCTGTACACTAAAATTACCAAATCTCAGAGGGTCAATGTGCATATACTAATTCCAGCGGCAGGAATGGGGCGTCGAATGGGGAGCGATCGCAACAAACTCCTCCTCACCTTACTCGGTAAACCTTTGCTTGCCTGGACTCTGCTAGCGTCTGAGGCATCTCGTGAAATCAAGTGGGTTGGCATTATCGCTCAACCAGAAGACTGGAAAGATATAAAAGAGATTTTGGCTGAGGTATCACTCACCAAACCAGTAGAGTTAATTACCGGAGGCGCTACCCGTCAGGAGTCGGTATACAACGGGTTGCAGGCACTACCATCTGACGCCGAACAAGTGCTAATCCATGATGGGGCAAGGTGTTTGGCGACGCCAGATTTACTTGACAGATGTGCAGAGGCGCTACTCAATTCTCCCGGTTTGATTGCCAGTATCCCTGTAAAGGATACGATTAAGGTCGTGGATAAGACTGGGTTAGTTAAAAGTACGCCAGATAGAAGCCAACTTTGGGCAGCACAAACACCCCAGGGATTTGATGTTCAGTTGTTGAAAGAATGCCATGAAAAAGGGCGGCAGTTAGGCTGGGAAGTCACCGATGATGCTGCTTTATTTGAAAAGTGTGGCTTATCGGTGCGGATTGTGGAAGGTGAGGAGACAAATCTCAAGGTAACTACGCCAGTGGATTTAGCGATCGCAGAATTTATCCTCCGCCAGCGTTTGGGGATTTAAGCAAGTCCGCAATATCTTTCCCGATTATCCTAAATAAAATCAGTTCCAGTCAATGATTTTGATAGCCGTCTTTACTAGAAAAGTAAGCATGGCAAGGGCTAGCTTTTGGGCTGGAGTCTGATATACAAAATGTTATATAGAGAACAGACTTAAAACTAATTTTGTTGTACAAATATCACATAAAATGCCTACTAACAAATTTTTCTAATAAAATGAGAATAAAACTTCCCTTTACCAGGCGCATATGCCCCAAATGCGGTTTTGAGGATATTGATAGAGCAAGGCGCAGAGGCATCATTGAGAGATTAATTTCTTTCCTTGGAGTATATCCTTTCTCCTGTAACAATTACTATTGCCAGAAGCGATTTTTTCTGTTTAGCAAGGAATAATAACGCGCTGCATTTTCAACTCCCTAACCTAATTTTGGGATGGAGTATCATATCAAGTCCGGTAGCATCGTATGTGTAGAGAGATGAGCCTTGTCTCCCTGCTGTTTATGCTATCGATACAACCGGACACAATATTACTTCTGAGATGGCATCTTTGCTGCCTCAATGTTGAGGAACGGCAGCGCCCCATTTCCACCTAAAACTGTGGGAAACTCGCCGTTCCATTTTTCTATTGCTTGCTTTTGTAATATTTCCTGGGTTAAATTTTCTCGCAAGAGCCTTTGAGCCTCTGCCTGTCCTTTAGCACGGTTAACCTCTGCATTTGCCTCTTTCTCCGCTTTCAGTGCCACAAATTCTGCCCGTTTAGCGTCCTGTTCCGCAATCTGTTTCGCCTCCACTGCCTGACTAAACCGCTCTGAAAAGTGGACACTTACCAGCGAAATATCATCAACGGCAATGTGATAATTTGCTAGCCGGGTCGTTAATGACTCATCGACGCCTGCTTTCACTTCTCCCCGCTTGGTAATAATTTCTTCAGCGGTATACTTCGCCATTACCGCTTTCAGCACTTCCTCAACAGCTGGGTTGATGATGCGTCCGACAACCTGGCGTTCGTCACCAATTTGTTGAAAAATGGTATTGGCTTCCTGGGAACGAATATGCCAGTTGAGGGCAACATCTGTGAAGACGTCCTGGAGATCTCTAGAGGCTGCCTGAGCTGGTATTTGGTGCTTCTGCACTCGGACACTCAGCTTTTGTACCGAGTTGACAATGGGTACAAGCGCGTGAATTCCTTCTCCCAATACCCCTTCTTGCACTTTACCAAACTGCATGACAACGCCCCGTTCACCAGCGTTGACAACAACAAACGGTTTGAAGAAAATTCCTACCAGCAATAGAAGTAGAATTAGGACGCTGGCAATAGAAAGACTATTATATTTCATAAGTTTTAAATTCCAGATTGCTTAACTGTTCTTTCAGCTTAACGCTGTGGTTTTTGATAATGTAAGCGCCTTGCCTATTAAGAATTATGAAAATCTACCAACGACATCCTTGGCCACTTACCCTTGAGGAAGCGATCGCCATCCAGGAACAGCTCAGAATAGAGGTGATAACTGAGGATCGATTAGAACCAGTACAGTATGTTGCTGGTGTAGATGGTGGCTTTGAGGAGTCGGGCACGATTACACGGGCAGCGGTTGCCGTGTTGGGCTTTCCGGATTTGCAGTTACAAGAGCAAGCGATCGCGCGACGGTCTACAACATTTCCCTATGTTCCAGGGTACCTCTCCTTCCGGGAAATACCAGCAGTGCTGGATGCCCTGGAAAAAATCAACATTACACCTGACTTAATACTATGTGATGGTCAGGGTATAGCTCATCCCCGCAGGTTTGGGATTGCTTGCCACCTGGGGGTACTGCTGGATGTGCCTACAATTGGTGTAGCAAAGTCTTTGTTGATCGGCAAATATGCTGATGTGCCAGATGAACGGGGTGCTTGGCAACCCCTGCTGCATCGGGGTGAAACGATTGGGGCAGTGCTAAGGACACGCACTGGTGTTAAGCCTGTTTATGTCTCCAGTGGACATCGGGTGAGCTTGACAACTGCGATAGATTATGTATTGCGCTGTACTCCCAAATATCGTCTGCCAGAGACAACCCGCTGGGCTGACAAACTGGCATCTAGCTAGATAGACTAATTAACAAAATTATTTAGGACTTACGAAGAAAATATTCCTCAACCGAGTTAAAAAGGGGGCGAGTCAAGGTTCCCTTTTTTGAGGGGAGCTAGGGACTGAGAGCTTTCATGTTTTCAGTGCGTAAGTCCTATTCCTAAATAAAACTTACAGAAATGGTTCAAGTGTCATCGGGTTCAAAAGGTGACGGTAGAAACAATAAATTAAGCAATGTAATATCATTGGCATAAATTAGGCATGAGGTCTATAAGTTTCTTAAAATTTATTTAGTATTCCCGATCGTATCTGGCAAAATAGAAGCCATTTCAGGAATCAAGGAATTACAATCTGAAGTATTTTTATAGGGTGCAGGGGTATAGGCAATGAATAAACTGACTTTAACATGGACAGAAAATGGGCGCGTGAGAACTGAGACTATTCACGACCAACAGCCTAGTAAAAATCCTGGAACAATGCGGATCGGTCGCGATCCAGCCCGATGCGACATTGTTTTGAGCGATCCAACACTAACAGTCTCTGGGTTACACGTCGAAATCTTTTTTCACCCCCAGCAGCACAGCTTTTACTTACGTTCTCTCCGACCTAGTAATCCACCCATAGTAGACGGAAACAGCATTATCCAAAGTGACGTGCCTTTAAGGCAGGGTAGCACTATCTATTTGGGACAGATGTCACTGACAGTTGTTGGGGTTTATCTGGAGACGGTTGGGGTTCCGGCTACAATTGTGATGCCACTACAGCCATCAAGAGGTGTTAGTCAGCAACCTGCCCAAGTCGCCCAGCCATCAAGAGGTGTCAGTCAGCCACCTACCCCAGTCGCCCAGCCATTAAGAGGTGTCAGTCAGTCACCTGCCCCAGTCGCCCAGCCATCAAGAGGTGTTAGTCAGCCACCTGCCCCAACCGCCCAGAATTATGGTTTGCAGTGTCCCCGTTGCAGCCACGTTTCTTCCTATATGCAGTTAAATATAGGGTGTCCCTGGTGCGGTACATCCCTGGCAGCTGCGGTAAGTGTTTTAGTGGCTTCCAATGGCAATTTTTGAGTTTGTACGGGTTAAGCGTTCCTCCAGAAAGACATTTTCCGGCAACCGAGTTGCTGGCAGGGGTGCGTTCAAAAGCACTAACTCCTAACTCTAACTCTGAGGACAAATAACTCTATTAGAAAATATAGCAGTCGCCAAGGCGGCGCAAGGCAATCTACCTCAACGCTATACATCCAGAAGTGCTGCTATCACTCTTCAACTGCTCAAAGCTAATTGCTAAAAGCTAACTGCTAATTGCTATAAATTATGAATCCGAGTCCGATGCAAATTAGGCTGAGTTGGGAAGACCCAGCAACGGGAGAACGGCGAGAACCCACGCTGGGTGTTCCAATTGCTTTGGGGCGCGAATTCTCTCAACTTCCGGCTGAAGTTAATGGGCGTCGCGTCTCCAGAATGGTTCTTAATAGTCTTGAGGTTTCTCGCTTCCATGTGCTGATCGATCTGGAACCGGGCGGGTTGGTAGCAATAGATCAAAACAGCAGCAACGGTACATTTGTCAATGGTCAACTTCAGAAGCGGAGTGCGCTGACTAATGGCGATACTTTGCAAGTTGGTCCTTACAATATCAGCGTCATGCTTGCCGCCAGGACACAAGCACCGCCGTCGCCCCCTTCTGGCAATTCGCAGATTTTGTTTAACCCGGATACAAATCTGCCAGATCCTAGACTGAGCCAGCCTGCACCCCAACCCTTGACGCCAACGGGCAGTAGTTTTCCCCCGGCGGCGTTTCAGGCAGATCTTGTCTCTGTGCAAGATTTGCATGCGACGGGCCTGCCTGTGGACGAGATTGATTATGCGACAGTTGGGGCTGGATTGGGCAGCTTTGTTTGGGTGGATCTGTTGAGAGCTTTTGGTGTCAAGGCTCAGCAAATTACCGCTTTGGGAATGGAGGAGCAGCCATACGCACGTTACAAGCGCCTTTGTCTCAACTCCCAAATTCCTTTGTATGAAAGGCTGCGCTCAAACTCGGACTCTTGTCCCGACAACATTTGGGGCTGGCCGAGTTATGCACTACGAGAGGCGTGGCACGACTTCTTTAGCGGTAAGGTAGGCGATGCTTTTAAGGAGCTATGGCAGGTTTTTGCAGAACCGACATTGGCGGAAACTTATACGCCGCGTGCTGGAAATGTGTTTGACTCGATTGATCGGGAGGCGGCGAGGATTGGTTGGAACCAAATATTTCGCTATGCCAGAGTCCGGGCGATTCGCAAAACAGCAGACGGACGATATGCGATCGCATATTCTCGCGAAGGTCCCCGCAACTATGCTTTCCTCATCGTCCGTTATGTCCACTTGGCATTAGGCTACGCAGCAATTCAGTTTCTCCCAGATTTACAAGCTTATCGGGAAAAGACAGGTGATTTTAAGTCGGTAGTGAACGCCTACGAAGATCACAACCACGTCTACGAGCATTTAGAGCGCAACGGCGGCACAGTGATGATTCGCGGTCGAGGGATTGTCGCCTCCCGGATTGTACAGCGGCTTTATGAAGCCAGACAGCGCAATCAAAATATTGCACTGCTGCATTTAATGCGATCGCCAAAACCCCAAGGCAACAAATTTGGTCTAGCTCAACGCCAGGTAGAAAACCACTACGAATTTCAACCTTTTAATTGGCCTAAAGCTGGCTGGGGCGGTGAACTGCGGGTAATTTTAGAAAAAGCCGACCCCCAGCAGCGACAGCGCTTGCTAGCAGACTGGGGCGGCACCACCACCGCAGATCGCGGCGATTGGCGGCGAATTGTTGCCGGAGGGATTAATCAAGGCTGGTACCAAATTACTTTTGGTGAGGTGGAACGAGTTGAGCGCGACGCCCAAAACCGCACTGTTACATATATTCAGGAAAAGGGATTGAAAGGGCAAATTCGCCTGGAAGCCGACTTTATCATCGATGCAACTGGTCTGGATGCCAAGGTAAAAGCAAATCCCCTGCTTGAAGATCTCGTGAGCCACTACAACCTCCCCCTAAATCACCTAGGGCGTCTGGTAATTGCCAACGATTTTGAATTGGTGGAGATGCGAAATCAAGGAGGCCGAATGTATGCAGCTGGTGCTAGCACACTTGGAGGACCCTACGCGCCAGTCGATAGCTTTTTGGGGTTGCAGTATGCAGCCTTGTGTTCTGTTGATGCCTTAGCCTCAGCTCGGGCAATAGGAGTACAGCGATTGAATTTCTTTAGTTCTTTGGGGCAATGGTTAAAGTGGGTGAGGAATCAATCCCCCTCTTAAAAAGTTTTGAGTTTTAAGTTTTGAGCTTTGAATTAAAGAACTTCTTGCCAACTTAAAACTCTCTGGAGTTAGCATTTTCTTATAACTCAAAATTCAACACTCATAACTCAAAACCCCGGATTAATACGCGAGTGTCAATCCAAAATCCAAAATTGAATTGCCAAAATAATTCGTAATTCCCGATTTCAAGCCCCTAAATTTATTTATGGAAAACAAAGAAATGCGTAGCATCAATGTCCAAGCCCCTAAATTTATTTATGGGATATTAATTACGAATTGGAGCGCAGCGACATGACTCCTACTCTCCTTGGTCGCTGGCAAACTCGATTATTACTACTCGCTACTGTGGGTGTATTGGTAACATTACCCTTTGCTATGGGTATCATCGGTCCCGGTGCCAGCTCAATTTATTTCTGGATACTAGGATATGTCGCTGTATTTGGGCTAGGTTGGGATATTCTTTATCAGTACATCCAAAAATTTCGCTGGGACTATGACTGGCCGGGAGTGTTGCAACTTTTAGCTGGGATCTGGGAATTAGTATTTGTAGCTTGTGGGACGAAACTATTTGGCTTTTTACCAATACCCGTGCCCAAAGAGGAGCTGGCTTTGGGATGGCTGGTGGTGCATTACAGTCTAGTATGGCTAGCTGTATATATTGCCTCGCAAAGCCTGATGCGGATCTTATTTCCCCGTTCCCGTTTCCGGGGAGGTCAGTGGTTGTAATGTATCACTATTTATTCCTGAAGCTAGAGAGTGAAGAATGCTAACTATAGCTGCGGCACCAGCTACTACTGGTGCGACTAGTGCCCTACCCCTAACCGATCCGATTTATGTTTTTTGTGTTGTGCTACTCGTAATCGCGATCGCACCACTAATCGCCCAGCGGCTACGAGTACCAACCTTGATTGTGCTGATTGTTTTAGGAACAATTCTCGGCAGCAATGTTTTTGGCGTCTTAGCACGGGATGCTCAATTAATTCTGTTAGAAAAAATTGGTCTGCTCTACATTATGTTGTTAGCAGGCTTGCAAATGGACTTGAAGAACTTCAGACAGCTGGGAATGCGATCGCTCCTCTTCGGTCTCCTCACCTTTGGCGTTCCCCTCACAGTAGGCATTGTATCCGGTCAATGGCTTACCGCAGGGGGTGTAGCTAGCCTGCTTTTAGGCATTCTTTACTCCCCACACACCCTCGTGTCATACCCGATCATGACGCGGCTGGGAATTGTCCAGCAACAAGCAGTTGGTGTGGCAGTGGGCGGCACTATTGTCACCTCTATTCTCACACTGACTGGTTTATCGATTGTGCAAGCGATCGCCGGTGGCAACGTGGGAATACTGCTATGGATTAAGCTGCTAATATTACTGCCGTTGTTAGTGCTGTTATGCTTTTGGGGAATACCCAAGCTAGGTCGTCCGATCCTTAACCAACATGCGGACTCGCTCAGTGGGCAATTTATTTTTGTCCTGAGTTGCTTGTTTGTTGTTGCCGCCGCTACCGTATTACTGGGTATTGACTCAATTGTTGGGGCATTTATTGCAGGGCTGGCTTTAAATCGTTTAATTCCCCTTACTAGCCCCTTAATGAAGCAAATTGAATTCGTTGGAAATAGCTTGTTTATTCCCGCTTTTATGATTTCTGTGGGAGTCCTTTCTAATCCCAGCGTTTTATTCACCCACCCAGAGAATTTAGGGGTAGCTCTGGCAGTGATTTTCGGTGCTGTCGGTGCTAAGTTCTTAGCCGCATGGATTGCCGGTCAAGCGTTTAAATATTCTCTGGCAGAAGTCATGGTGATGTTTAGCCTGACGATGTCTAGGGCAGCTTTGGTCTTAGTAATTGCCCTGTTCGGTAAGACTTCTGGACTAATCAATGAGGGGATTTTTAATGCCATTATTCTCTATATTGTAGTTACTTGCCTAGTCGGTCCCTTCATTGCTGATGCTTTTGGTAAACAAATTGCGGAAAAACAGGCGTTAATATTAGCTGAACAACAGACTTAGCAACCTAAACTATTAAATAGCTTTGAGTTTTGAGTTTTGAGTTTTGAGTTAAATCCGCCTTAATTAATTTAGTGGATTGAAAATCTCAGTTTTGCATCTATTCGGCGCTGGATGCGAATATATGCAAATTTTTATCAGCTTTTTCATCAAGAGATTTAGGTACTTATACCAAATTCGGGTTTGATGCCCGCTTTTTGAACAACGGGTGCAATTTTGTAGAGAAGTTCCGGCGGAACGTCTCTACGACTTTTCGTGACTTTCCTAGACTAATTGCCCACGGTGAATGGACCAATACCGAGAAATAAAGCAAAAGCCAAGGCAATTAAAGCTACAAAAAGCAATACACATATTGAGAAAATCAAACCTGCGATAGCCCAGTATTTTTGATGGGTTTTAAAAGCCGGTATACTACTCCAACGGCGACTTTTCCAAGCCCATTCATTCCCTTTTATACCCAAAATAACTCCGATAACCAGCCATAAAAAACCGCCAGTAAGAAAGAACAGATCAACCCAGGCGATCAGTGCAATCCAAACCTTATTAGTAAGACACCAGACGCCTGGAAGCAAAAAAGCGCCCCAGTTCCAGCCCTGGATTTCATCCGGCACAGGAATAGATTTGTCAAATATATGCCCCTGACCGGAATTATTCGCTAACGGCTCATCGGCATTAGAATTAACGTCCAGTGTCTCATCCTGGGCGGCAATATTTTCTGGCAGCGTTTCTGTAACCTCTAAATTAGTTTCCAACTGTTCCAGAATCTCATCAGCTGATTGAAAACGCTCAGAAAGTCGTATGGCAAGCATCCGCTGGAGAATCATATTCAGGTGAGGACTTAAACTCAGGTGCTGGTTCCAAACCCAATTCCTTGTCTGCGGATCTATGAGTTGCTGAGGCTGTTGACCAGTCATTAAGACAACCGCTGTGACGCCTAAAGCATACAAATCGCTGTGGGGCGCTACCGTTCCTAGGTGCAGTTGCTCATCTGGAGAATAGCCACTTTTACCCAGGCGAGTGCCCCCGTTAGAGTGGGAATTTTGGTCTTGTACTCCTTGAGTGGCTACATACATGGCAATTTGCTTAACGCCGCCAAAGCCAATTAATACAGGCAGTCCGTCTTGAGACCGACGGATAATGTTATCTGGGGAAATGTCGCGGTGAATAACGCCTTGTTGGTGGAGATAGCTTAATACCGGCAGGAGTTGTCGCAACAGTTGTATGATTTCAGCTTCGCTAAAGCGTTGACCTAGTGCCAGCCGCTCGTTCAACAAAGATTCATAAGTCTGGCCTTCAACATAGTCTTGGACTAGAAATAGGCGTTTGTCGTCACGAAAAAATTCCCAAAACTGGGGAATCTGGGGATGCTGGAGTCTTTGCAGCATCACAGCTTCCCGTTGGAACAGTTCCTCGGCTTTCTCAAGGGCATAAGTTCCTTGGTCAACTGACGTCAGTTCTTTGAGGGCAACTGGCTCCTTAAAGCGACCTGTATCTTCTGCCAGGTAGGTACTTCCGAAGTCTCCTTGACCTAGCTGGCGCTGAATGATGTAGCGATCGCGCAGCCGCGTGCCAGGGAGCAACCCCGTTTCTGTGCTAGGTGTGTGGGCTTCCGGCGCTGGCAAGGATTCACCACAGCTATAACAATAAGGTGACCCCAAAGAGTTCTCGTGACCCTTGCTGCAAGTAATCAAACTCATAATCAAGCAAATCCCCTGGCTTTAATTTCCCAGCGACTACTACACGGTGGGCTGACTTAATTCTATTAAGTGATGGGAGTATGTCAACGTTGGTCATCTACTACCCTAGTGCCGGAAATTAGATCGTGCCAGCCAATGGGATTCGATGAAAATAAAAATGAGAAGACATCAACTGGAATTAACCGAGCCACTGTTCTCCCTATAGTCCGGCAAAATCCAGGCTTTTTACCTTTTCTATTAACCACCTTGGTTCTTGTAATAAATTTTGCTATGGATTTGCCAAACAAAGCCTCTGTCATGTAATAAATAAAATAAGATACGTAAAAATTTATAAAGCCTATGATGCCCCATGTATTGTCATCAAATACATTAGTATTTACGCCATTGGCTTCTATAAATAAAACTATTGCAAATAAAAATATAATAAAAAATATTAAATAAAATACGCTATCTAAAACACAATTTAAAAACCTTTTCCCAGATGAAGTTGGTCTCAGTCTTTGTTGAGGTTCTGGTTGTACAACAAAATCACCCTGACCGCGATTATTTTCAATAAAAGTAGCTTTTGGTTCTAAAAGCTGCAAAATTTCCTCAGCAGATTGGAAGCGCTGATAAGGATCTTGTGCGAGCATCCGGTTGAGGATGCCAGTAAGGAGAGGACTCAATCTTAGGTGCCGATCCCAGATCCAATTCATCGTGTAAGGATCAATTAGTTCCTGAGGCTGTTGACCAGTCATTAAGACAACCGCTGTGACGCCTAAAGCATACAAATCGCTGTGGGGTGCTACAATTCCCATCCGCAACTGCTCCTCTGGGGCATAGCCCACTTTCCCTAACCGCGTTCCCATTCCAGAAGAGGAGGGATTTTGTGAACTACTTACTTGGGTGGCAACATTAATGGCAGCTTGCTTAACGCCGCCGAGGTCAATTAATACCGGAAGTCCGATTTTAGCGCTCCTCATGATATTGTCTGGAGAAATATCTCTATGGATAACGCCTTGACGGTGTAGATAGCTTAGAACTGGAAGCATTTGACGGAACAGCTGTAATATTTCTGTTTCGCTAAAGGCTCCCCCTTGCTCCAACCGTTGATTCAACAGAAATTGATAGGTTTCCCCTTCGATGTAGTCTTCAACCAAAAATAAGCGTTTTTGATGCTGAAAGGTTTCCCAAAACCGGGGAATCTGGGGATGCTGGAGTCGGTGCAGGGTAATGGCTTCTCTTTGAAACAGTTCCTCGGCCTTTAGCAGGGCGAAAGTCCCTTGTGCAGTAGGAGTGAATTCTTTGATGGCGATCAATTCGTTAAATCGTCCGGTGTCTTCTGCAACATAGGTTCTGCCGAAGCCTCCTTGCCCCAGTAGCCTGAGAATAATGTAGCGATCGCGCAATTTAGTTCCAGGTCGCAAAGCCGTAGCAGGGCCGGTATTTGCCTCTGACAAAGAGCTACCACAGCCACTACAAAAACGTGCCCCATCTGGGTTTTGGCGTCCGCAATGTGTACAAAAAATAAAATTCATAGGATTCTCCGTTTGGAAACCCACGTCCTTTTAGGGGTGGGAGGAAAAACAGGCGGTTTTAACCGCCTACAAATTCTATAATTACTGTTAGCAATGAACCAATCGCTGCGCCGTCAACCAGTCCGCAATTCTACTTAAGTCTCTGGCTAATAGATTAAGTCCACGCTTTGTGGACTAAAAGTTTTTCAGAAGTCCTCTTCAAGATAACTTCCGCTGTTAGCTGTGGGGTTTGAACCCCCTGCGGTGTAGCGATTATAGGATAAATTTGAATTGGTAAAAACGTGGGTAATGATAAGCCATTTAGGGCTAGGGAGATGTCCAGCTATTCTGAGTATATTTAATTTTCTAGGAACCTATAAAAATATAGGTGATTGCCGGGTGGGTGCGATCGCCACACCCACCATTTTCATGCTGACAAATCTGATTAGTAATGCGGCTAAAAGTTGCCATCTGGCAAGATCTTCCGGCTTGATATTGATCAGCTTGAGGGCGCTCCTGTAAATATCCGGCTCAGGTAGATAATAGTTCCAGAAGTGGTTGGGCAATCCAGTTTAAGCCAACTTTCATCTGATGGTTGAGGGTTGGCAGGCGATACAGATAAGCCAGACGCCGCAAAGTATAGGCAAACATACCATCCAGTTTCACTCCCAAGCCTGTAAAGGTGGCATTATCCGTTCCTAATGTCATCATTTCCCCATATGGATAATAGCGGAATGGGAGCAGAGGTCGATCAGTAAGTGATGCCCAGATATTCCAGGCGGCATAATCAGACTGCTGGAAAGCAGCTTGAGCTGTTGTCGGTACCTGCTGACTTTCCGCATCACGGCAATCTGCCAAGTCGCCCAAGGCGAAGATCTCTGGATGGTCAACCACTTGCAGCATGGGCGTCACGACCAACTGACCGCCTTGATTGTGCTTGAGGGGAAGGGTACTCACCACCGGCGTCACCCGACCTCCCACCGTCCACAGCACCAAATCCACCGGGATAGTGTCTACCTGTGCTTTGTACAAGAGTGAGATGGTGTCTGACCCAATTGACTCAACATTTGTTTCCAAATCAATCCAGACGCCCCGATCTGCCAATGCTTTGTCTGCCGCTTCCCGGTTAAAGTCGGGAGACGTTCTCAGAATCATATCGCCGAGTTCAATCAACCGCAGGCGTCCGCGTTCTCCTAGCCGATCTGCCAGTTTGCAAGCCAACTCCACCCCGCAATAACCACCCCCCACAACTGCTACGCGGATTTTATCTGCGTCTGACTCTTCCAAAACTCGCAGTCGTTCTTCTAGGTAATAGGCATCGGCGATCGCCCGAAATGGGAGGGCATACTCAGCTGCCCCTGGCACCAAATCGAGAGGCGTCTCCCCACCCAGCGCCAACACCAAGCGATCGTAGGGCAGTTCAGATCCATCCTGTAAATAAACTCGCTGTTCTTCTATATCAATTCCAGCAACTACGCCCTGACAAAAGCGCACGCCAGTGTTAGCCAGAATCTCTGGAAACGGTGGGGCAATCTCCCAGGTTTGTAGTTCGCCAGTGACTAGTTCATACAGCAGTGGCGTGAACAAAAAGCGGTCATCTCGATCGACTAGGACAATTTCTGGTCTTTGCGACTTTTCCCAGGGTAGCTGGCTCAAGCGCAGGGCAGTGTAGAGACCGCCAAAGCCTCCACCAAGGATACATATACGTGCAGTTTGCTCGGTCATAATAGGTGGGCATCCTAGCAGGGCAACTACCTTCCAGAATAGCGAAGGTAAAAGCCCCTATGCTTCAGCCAGGGGAGAAGTCAAAGAATAGCAATCTAGATCGTGTGCTTTGGTTAAAACATGGGCGATCGCATAGAATTACCAAGTAACGCGATCGCTCAACTTCTCCAGCAAACTGGAACCAACTCCTGGCACCGTGTCTAGGTCTTGCAAAGAAGTGAAGGGTTTTTGCTGACGAGCCTCAATAATACGCTGAGCCAGTTTTGAACCCACTCCCGGCAACGCCTCTAATTCTTCCAGACTAGCTGTGTTGAGGTTAACTTTCTGACCAATCTGATTTTCCTTACCTTGGGCGATCGCGGGGCTAGATGCGGTTTGCAGCTGCGGACACTGTTTTTGCTGTGCCTGGATTTTTCGCTGGAGAGAAGCAGGTACACCCAGTTGAGCATGAGCGTATAGTCGCTCAAACTCCCGTTCAAAATGGGCTGCAACAGTGGGGCTTTCAATAACCAGAAGCGTCTCATCATTGCCACTGTTAGCAGCGGCTGACCAGTTATGCGAGCCAGTTATGACCGTTACTCTGTCCACAACGCCAAACTTGTGGTGTAGTAGGTCTCCCTGTGGCAATAAGGGCACACCAACGCTTGTAATCGGCTTTTGCCAGGGGCGATTATCAGCTTCATACTTGCAGTTGTTGCTGAGAGTAACTCCCAGCATGTCTAACCCCTCGCTGTAACTGCGGTAAACAAAGTCTTGGTCAATTAAGGCCCTTACTTGGACACCTCGCTGATGGCCAGTTTCCAGAATGTCGGCAAGAGGTTGCTCGGAAAAAACAAACAGTGCCATGTCAACTGTTTGAAAAGCGTTACCCAAGGCTTTGCCAATTAAACCGTTAGCACTTAGCTGCCAAGGTACTGTTGTAGATGTGGGCGAAAACTTCACAGTAACGGTGGTCGTTCCCAGAGTCACTTGCTCGGCTGGTCGAAACGGCTTTTTGACGCCAAACTTACTATCTAGCTTGCCAGCTAGTCCATCTCCCCACATCAGGTCAAACTCTTGGGTAAAAAAAGCGGCTAACTTGGGACTTTCTATTTTCAAAAGATTATTAGCATTACCCTGACTGCTGGGAAAGGCAAAATCACCATGTATGTCAGACATCGTGAAATTAGCTGAGGTAACAATTACGGTTCGACCATCAACTATCACAAACTTGTTATGCATTAAATTACTACCAGCTGAACCGTCAGCTGTATCGTCAATCATAGGGATACCAGCATTTTGCAACATCGCCAAGGCATCTCCCTGATTGATTTCCTCTGGACTCAGCCGACTATCGCCGTTGCGGTCTACTAACTGGCGGAATTCGTTATAACGTTCGCGTTCGCGAGTAGGCAGTTTAGCTACATCGGTTGCTAGTAAGTATGACCAGGGGGTACTGTATGTATTCTCTAAAATAACTCTGATTCTTACTCCAGCTTTCTGCCGCTCAACCAATGCCTGAGCAATTTTAGGTAATCTCAACTCCTGAACTGCCACATCCACGCTGGACTGAGAAGTGGCGATCGCATCAACAATCTGTTGCTCTAAGTTATCCCCAGCTCGTCTTTGTTTACGGTAAGGCTCAATATAGTCCGATGCCTGTGAATGGTTAAAGTAGGCCCTAACGTGGTTGTCTTGAGGTAGGGCCTTTAGACGCGGATTTGGAGAGGAAAGCGATTGACAAGCAGATAGGAGCAACACCAGCACAAAGGTGTTGCCTAGACGGAATTGAGCAGAAGGAAACAGAGACACCTGTGTTTGGATAAAAGAACTAAAGGACAAAATCTAGTTATTTTGCGTAAAAAAAAACATTTTTTATCTAATTTTTAGACCACCATAAAGCAAAGTTTTAGAGACGCAATATATTGTGTCTCTACTATCAGTAAACCGTTTCACTGCTGTGCCATGAACGAAAACGATTCTCAAATACTACCCCCGATTCATGTACTATAAAACTGCAAACAGACAAAGTTCGCGTCTTATCCAATAGCCTCGATCGGCGCAAGTGTTCGCAGGGTAGCATTATGGTCGGGATGCGGCTCTGAACCTACACCACACTTTTATGTCTAGAAGAAAAAAGACGTTTCCGTGCGGTCACAAAGGGTATGGTCAAACGTGCCATCGGTGCCTCCAAGAACGCTTGGTATGGGAACAAAAACAACAGCAAAAACAGAAGTGGGAGGGTTCTTTTGCCCAAGATCCCATTGATTTAAAAAGCCTTCCCGCTCATGTTGTCGTAAAGGCGCGTATAATCATTGCTGGCTTGCAGACCCAAAAGAATTATAGAGAATTTGGAGGGAAGCGGCTTCGCCACAACCGCTCGATTGTCAGTATTCCTGTAACACGCAACTACCGCCTGCTCTGCCGTGACTACGGTAGCTTCTTAGTACCTGAAGAAGTTTTATCCCACGAAGACTACAACGTCTGTAAACCTGGTGGATAGGAATCAAAAGGTAAGCAGCAGGGGGACAACAAGTTATAACACTGGCGGCTGAAGTCGCGCACTTGTTCCTTTCTCCAGATATGGGTAAAGACAAGGTTTAAAGCCAGGGGCTTGCCTCTCGTTTTCTGGTCAAAGCTAAAGTAGAGACAGCCCGCAGTTTATCAACTATGCAAGTTTATCTGGACTATAGCGCCACGACGCCACCCCGACCAGAGGTAATTGCCGTCATGCAAGAAGCCCTCACCAAATACTGGGGCAATCCCTCTAGCTTGCACGAGTGGGGGCAACGAGCATCAATACTGGTGGAAAGGGCGAGGCTCCAGGTGGCTGAGCTGATTAATGCGCCTAACTCTGAATCTATTATCTTCACCTCTGGAGGTACAGAGGCAGATAACCTGGCGATTATGGGAGTTGCCAGGATGTACCCAACCCCCCAGCATATAATTATTTCCAGTGTTGAGCATTCAGCCGTAACAGAGCCAGTGCGATCGCTCGAAAAGTCGGGCTGGGAAGTGACGCGGCTGCCGGTGGATGCCAAAGGCATGGTTGATGCGAGTGACTTAGAAGACGCTCTGCAATCCAACACGGTATTGGTTTCCATGATTTACGGTCAAAGCGAAGTTGGCACGTTGCAACCAATTGAAGCGCTGGGTGGAATTGCCCGGTCTCACGGCGTTTTGTTTCACACGGATGCTGTGCAGGTGGCTGGTCGCTTGCCCCTAAATGTGCAGCAGTTGCCGGTGGATTTGCTCTCCCTTTCTAGTCACAAGCTTTATGGCCCTCAAGGTGCTGGGGCGCTGTATGTGCGGCCCGGTGTACAGTTAGTCCCAATGCTTAGCGGTGGCGGGCAAGAATTGTGGCTGCGTTCGGGGACACAGGCTGTACCTGCGATCGCCGGTTTTGGCATGGCCGCAGAACTGGCAGCAAAGGAAATGGAATATGAGACGCCCCGGTTAATTTGGTTACGCGATCGCCTGTTTTCCCAACTTGCTGATATCCCCAACCTCAAGCCTATCGGCGACAGGCATCACCGGCTGCCCCACCATGTAAGTTTCTGTGTCACTGGCAGTGGTGAAAAAGTTACCGGCAAAACTTTGGTGCGACAGTTGAACTTAGCTGGCATTGCTATCAGTGCTGGTTCTGCTTGTAACAGTGGTAAACTCAGCCCCAGCCCTATTTTGCTGGCGATGGGCTACAGCGATTCATCCGCCCTAGGAGGAATTCGCCTGACTCTGGGGCGAGATACCACTGAAGCCGATGTAGACTGGACGGCACTGGTACTCAAACAAGTCCTAGAACGATTGATGCCAGTAAAATCGCTAATCGCTAATTGCTAATAAAATGGCTGAACTACCCAAAACTATTGAAGAAGCGATCGCCCAATCCCGCGAAGCCACTATTGCCGCGATCGCAGATGGTTACACTCGGCTAAAAGTCGAGTTAGTGTTTCCAGAACTTAAATCATTGCCTATAGTTCCCCAATTCCTCCCAGCTTTTGAGGAACTCGGTTCCCAACTTAAAGTTTTCTTTCCAGATACAGGTGCCGCTGCCCTTGCCCGCCGGGAGTGGGGAGAAGTGCCTTTTAAAATTGAAGATCTTGGCTCTACCAGAGCGCGAGTACCAGGAAAAATTAAACCGGAAGACGAGATATTTTTGCTCGTTGAGCCTTCTGCGGTGGAAATCGCCCAAGTAGAAGAACTGTGTCAAGCCGCTGGCGATCGCCCGGTTGTTTTGCTGATGCCCCAGTTAGAAGACGCTGCCACTATAGGTATTGGCTACGCGGCGCGAGCTTTGCGCGATCGCTTCCTCAACACTCTTGAATCCTGCTACTACATCAGACCTCTAAGTGGGGCGGCCCTATTCCGCTGCTATCCCTCTCCCTGGCAGGTGTGGCGGGAAACAGACGAAGATTACCAGCTGGTTGCAGAACAATCCCAAAGACCTGTGGGAGAAGCAATTGACCAAATCCTGGCTGCACCGGACGGTAACAGTAGCACCGACAGTACCGACGCCCCACCCATCAAAAAGCCTGGATTATTCACCAATATGCAACGGTTTTTACGCGCCCTGACTCGGTAGAGAGAAAACTGACAACGTGAAATTTGGTTTAAGCCTCGTCCCACTATGCAGGGCGAGGTCAACCAATGCAAGGAAGCTAGTCGTTGAACGCTGTAGTACTCTAATTGCACATAAGGATTTAATTAAGGGGCTGACGTTGTTTCATTGGTGGTCAGAGGTGGCAGCTTAATTATGGTTAATTAACCCGACATGATATTAGACATTGCTCCCATGATCGAGCAACCTTTGTAGCCTAGTATAATCTAGCTACTAAAATCAGATTTTTCTCGGCGAAGTTGTATTGGTAATTGTTGAATAACACGCATAAAAGGTGATGGGTCATTCAATCCTTGGGACAAAATCAGGGAACCTTGAATGGCAATCACTGCATCTTCCCCCCGAGATTTGGCGAGTTCTTCATCCATCCCATCTTCAATCAAGACGCTGGCGATCGCATCAATCCAAGCACGGAATAAGGAATTTACCTGTCTGTGAAAGATATCACGAGCTGAACCCATTAATAAAATGGCAGACAAACACGGTTGGTGTCCTCCTTCATAAAGTTCGCTTAGGCGATCGCACATTCGCCGCAATCGCGTGAACGCATCACCTTGGGAACTAAGTGCTACCAAGATATTTTGTGCTAACCACTGTTGGAAAAAATCTAGCACCGCCTCAACCATTTCATCTTTACCTCCAGGAAAGTGATGGTAAAGGCTGGCCTTTCCTAGTCCAGTTGCTTCAGAAATTTTCGATAGGGTTGCACCATCATAGCCATACTGTCGAAACAGTCTTATGAGGTGTGGAATGTATGTTTCTTTAGGCATTGTGAGATTTTACAAGCATAGCTGTTGACACTGTACCGAACGTACGGTACAGTGTTGAAACAAGTAGCGCAGATAAATCGCTTTCAGCCTTGTCATAGTCCGCCAAGTGCCAACAAGACATTCATGTATTGGGATGTATTTGGAATTTTGTGCCTTTATTTGGGCTAGAGCGTGAATCACTTCCATCTAACTGTTCGTTATTACCTTATCTAGAGGATTAACCGATGATTCAGCTTTACGGTCACGAACTTTCTGGCAACAGCTATAAAGCAAAATTAATGTTGTCACTGTTGGGTTTAAATTACCAGTGGACAAAAATCGATTTGCTGACAGGAGCGCACAAACAACCAGAATTTTTAGCACTCAATCCCTTTGGGCAAGTGCCAGTATTAGTCGATGGAAATACTGTTTTGGCAGATTCTCAAGCAATTCTAGTTTACTTAGCACGGCAGTATGGCTCTCAATCGTGGTTACCTCTAGAGCCAGAACCTATGAGTCGCGTGATTCGTTGGCTATCGACCACGGCGGGAGAAATTCGCCAAGGTCCTGAATCAACACGACTATATCACCTATTCAATGTCTCCAGTATCAATTTAGAACGGGCGACTCAAAAATCAGAGTTCATCTTGACGCAACTAAATGACCATCTCGCAAACCGGGAATGGCTGGAATTAGGACATCCTACCATTGCAGATGTTGCTGTTTTCCCCTACATCGCCCTCGCCCCTGATGGCAAGATTTCTCTCGAACCCTATCCTCATGTTCAAGCCTGGATTGAACGGCTCAAGCATCTTCCTGGTTTCATTGGAATGATTGGCATTGAAGAACCTGCTACAGTTTAGGAGCGCACCATGCCACGCGAATTTGGAGAAATTGCTTTTACACCTGAAGTTCAAGCCGCACAGTCACAACGAGGTTCGCGGCAGACTTATGAATGCTATATCGCTAATGGCCCTGCCAATGACTCGATTACCCCACAAATTGCAGAATTTGTTGCTCATCTGGATGGGTTTTACTTAGGAACAGTCAGTTCCAATGGCTATCCCTATATCCAGTTTCGAGGGGGAGCGCCCGGTTTTTTAAAAGTTCTGGATGAGAAAACCCTGGGCTTTGCCGACTTTTCCGGTAATGTGCAGTACATTACCGTAGGCAACCTCTCAGGGGAAGCCAAAGCATTTCTATTCTTAATGGATTATCGGCATCGCAAACGCATTAAAGTCTGGGGAAGGGCCGAATATGTCGAAGGAGATTGTGCTTTAATTGAGTGGCTTCGCATCCCTGACTACCCAGCAGAAGTTGAACGAGCAATTCTGTTTCATGTCGAAGCCGTGAGTGAGAATTGTCCCCAACACATTCCTATCCGCTATTCTGTTAAAGAAGTTGAAGCGATGATAGCTCCACTTCAGGCTCAAATCCAAGAGTTAGAACAGAAGTTAAGGGAATCTACTTCGCAGACAGTGAGCGATCGCAGCAATGTCCAGTCGAGAACACCTTGATATTCACCAAATTTTAGATTTTAAATTTTGGATTAGAAATTCTCTCATTTAAAATCTAAAAAGGTCTGAATCCTTACCAATTTTTTAGTCTAAAGTCCAATAAAAAAGAATGTAACACATGAATCAGACCCCTCCCCAACCATCCCAGAGTTTCGGGTAGGGTACGCCTCAGCGCGGGTGGGGCATCTGTCGCAAACATTTTTTGAATTGGTATAGTCCAAAATCCAAAATCTAAAATTGAAGCGTCAAAACATGGTGTGGAGAAATTTAACATAAACGCGATCGCACCTCGCTGTCTCTACACCATCTGCGGGTTGATAGCCACTACTTTCATACAGTTGGACGGCTTCAACAAGAACACTCGCTGTTTCTATCCAAATTTGTCTGAACCCACGAAAGGCGATCGCCTTCTCCAACTGATGTAACAAATACTTTCCCATACCCTGCCCTCTCGCCTCTGCCAAAAGATACATCTTGCGAATTTCGACAGCCTGTTCACCACGCTCCACGGGATAATACGCACCAGTACCCACTAACTGCCCTTGCTTTTCAATTACCCAAAATTCTCCTCCACTTGCCAGATAAAAATCTTCCACCTCTAAAACGTCTCGATCTGCTCCACCGGGTTCCCAACCCAAACCATACTCAGCCAAAACTGAACGAATCACCTCAGCAGCAGCGGTGCGATCGCTATTGTGCCAATCCCGAATTAAAAAATCCCGATATTGAGTTTTCACTAACTATGAACTCTAGGTTCAGGGTGTAGGTTGGTGAGCAACTCACTTTCCATAATGGCTAACTCTTCTAGGCGTCGAGTCACAATGTCGTTATCAAAGTAAGTATGCGCCAAAATCCAATATGTACCGTAGTGACGCGCCTCAGACGCCATCAAACCCCGATAAAAGTCGGCTAACTCTGGATCGGGCAAATGAGCTGCCAACAATCCCAATCGTTCGTGGCTACGAGCCTCAACTAGCCCAGACACCAGCAACGAATCCAACAAACGTTCAGGCTCCTTAGAGCGAACCTGCGCCTTCAAACCAGCCCCATAAGGCGGAGATGAGAGCGGTCCCAGGGGAATATCTCGCCGCTCTAGCCACTGGTTCACTTGCTCAAAATGTTCTAGTTCTTCGCGGGCGATCGCAGTTAGCATCCGCACCATCTGAGTGTTCGACGGGTAGCGAAACATCAGGTTTAATGCCACCCCAGCAGCTTTGCGCTCGCAGTGAGAGTGATCGAGCAGAATCGTGTCGAGGTTGGCGAGCGCTTGCTCAACCCAAGCCCAGCTGGTAGGTTGCTTCAGGGTGTTAATTACTGGCGGCGTTGCAAAATGCACTTTAATAAGGAACTTTATTCAAGTAAAAGCGGACATTTAATTTAAACCAAGAACTATGAAGTCTTGATGTTTTTGACTTAGTTCACCCGCCTATCTACAGCACCAAGCAATAGTGTTCGTAAACCAATCAAGTGCTATTTATGGCTGGCAAGGTATCATCAAAAGTGTAGTCTAGCATACTCAATATCTGGTAAGTTATGCGCGTCGTTGTTTGATGGGAATGTCTTGTCAGCGGCAGGTAACGCCGTACTCACAAGGAAGCGTTTCCCCCTGGTGTTTTAGTAAAAAATTGTACAGGGCAGATTAGTCCAGAAATAAAGCGTCTTTGGAAGGATGAAAAAGCAAGAATGAAGGATGAAGAATAAATTACAGCCTGTAGCTTCAGTTGATCAATGCCTATTCATACTGCTGACTTCCAAAGCCTCAGGCTTTGCAGACATGGCGCTTTTAAGATCTATCCAGTGTTGCGTTCAATCGGATAATGATGAGAAAAATTACTAACCGTCGCATTGTGATTGGTGATGTGCATGGCCATTACGACGGCCTAATTGCCCTGTTGGACGCGATCGCTCCCGGCTCAGACGATCAAGTTTATTTTGTGGGCGATTTAATCGATCGCGGACCTAAGAGTGCCCAAGTTGTCAAATTTGTCAGGGAAAGTCCTTACCATTGCCTGCTGGGCAACCATGAGCAAATGTTACTGGACGTCGTTGGAGATGGAGAAGTTAATGGCGCAGCGCTCCAAGGATGGCTTTACAGCGGTGGCAATAGCACCGTGAACAGTTACGGCGACGGAGGCATTCTGGAAGAGGATATCGACTGGATCGCGACGCTGCCTACATACCTGGATCTCGGCGACATCTGGTTAGTACATGCAGGCGTCCATCCCCAGATCCCGCTTGAGAAGCAAACTGCTGATGAATTTTGTTGGATTCGTGATGAATTCCACCGGATGCGCCAGCCCTACTTCCGCAATAAGCTAATTATCACTGGTCACACCATCACCTTTACCTTGCCTGGGGTTGCCCCTGGTCAATTGGCGCAGGGAAACGGTTGGCTCGATATTGACACTGGTGCCTATCACCAGAAGAGTGGCTGGTTAACTGGGTTGGACGTGACTAATCGCCTAGTTTATCAAGTCAATGTCTCGCGCCGTCGCGTTCGTAAGATGCGGCTAGAAGAAGCAGTGGCGCGAGTCGAGCCGTCGCAGGTTGTAAAGCGCCGCTAGATGTTACGACCGCAGCAAAGTGCTAATTTTCCTTTTGTAGGCAACGGTATCTAACCCAGCGCCAACATTAGCACGAGCTGGGTCGATAGCCTGCTTGAGGGCGGCAATCCGATCCTGCGTACCAGGGTGAGTACTCAAGACAGTGGGAGCCGAACCTCCACTTCGATTAAGCAGCTTTTGCATGAAGGCGGGCATTGCCGATGGTGCATAGCCTGCTCGTTGTAAGGTGTTAAGTCCTTTTTGATCCGCTTCGTATTCATCACTCCGGCTGTTCGGACGTCGAAGCGCTAGTTCTACGCCAATCTGAACTGCTCTGCTACGGTCAAGTCCAGCAGCGGAACTCAATCCTTGCGCGATCGCCATCTGGCGCATTTGCTTAATAGCATGACGACCAGAAATGTGAGCTATTTCATGGCTGATAACACTCGCTAGCTGAGCTTCATTGTCTGCTGCGGCCATTGTACCAGCGTTGACGTAGACAAAGCCTCCCATTGTGGCAAAGGCATTGATGCCGCTATCTGCCACTACCTGAAAGGTATATGGGATATCAGGGCGATCACTACTTTTCGCCAACCGCTGACCAATCTGATTAACGTAGCTAGTAATTTCTGAATTGCGATAGAGACGGATCTCGCTACTAACTAGCTGCTGATTAATTTGCTGTCCAATCTGGACTTCCTGATTATTGGATATATTGGAGAGCTGAATTACCTGGATACCACGAAAAATTAGGTCAAACCAGGAAAAAGCCATCCCCGCCTGGGGCGTTCCCACACAAACACTCAGCGCCACCACCACAGACAGGAACGGATAAAGCCAGCTACGACGGGAACGGCGGGAAAAGAAAGAGAATGGATTCAACATAGTGACTACCAGTGAGGAGCAATCCGATAGAAATCTGTACTAAATAAGCTTGAAATAGCTGACGCTCTTTAAGAGTCCTATGTTGCCATTCCAGCCTTGGCTATCAGAATTTTCTTCTATCTCTAGAGGAAGATTATTGATCTCTCGATGCCAACCTTGCTTAAAGTGAGAGGAAAGTGACGAGGTGCCAGAATTAATTCATGCCGAACTCTGGCGGTAGTCGTGGTAATTTAACACAAGACTGTAAGAATCAGCATCTTCTACCTGTTAGATTGATAGGCTAGAAAAAGCTTTTCTTTTGTTATCAGCGAGAGCTAGGACAACTTTTCATGGCTATTTTGGATTCTCAAGGACGACTGTTTGGCAAGGTGAGCATTTTAGACTTTGGTGCTGCCTTAGTGATTTTATTAGTTCTGGTGGGACTGTTGTTCTTTCCTGGCACCTCAGGCTCTTCTATAGCTCAGATTAGCGGCACTAAACCGATTGAGGTGGATGCACTTGTTCGGGGTCTGAGCGTGCGAAATCCCGGTGAGATAGTTGAGCAATTTAAAAAAGCAAAAAAAACAAGTATCATCATCCGCAATCAACCTTATGGTGAGGTTGACATTAAAGATGTAAGACAACTTCCGAGAATGTTGAGCGTTCCTCAGCCGGATGGATCTGTTAAAGCTCTAGAAGATCCGCGACCTGATGCTTTTAGCAGTGATATGCTTTTGACTTTAGGCGGTCAAGCGCAAATTACTAAAAATGGACCTGTGCTGGGCAACAATAAAATCAAAATAGGCACGCCCTTGGAGCTGGAAGGGTACAATTACAACTTTAATGCGAGTGTGATAGACGTCCGCATCAAGCAATAATTGCACCACACTGAGGTTGCCTACGGATAACAGGACTTACGCACTCCCCGCCCACATGCTGTACAAGTTCCCGAAGCTTGCTGATTTTGCCCTTAGCATTGCCGTTGGGCTAAGCCTTTGCCTAAGGCTAGGCTAGCCTGGAACTACGCAAACTTCCGCCTGCCGGGAGCAGGCTCAAATATTTTTAGACCAGGCACCATCAGGTTTTTGTATGTATAGCCGTGTCTAGAAGGTGTTCAACTGCGTAAGTCCTGTCACATCCGTTACCATGCCTTGCTCAACTATTCCAGCAACCTCAAAAATCGCCTGATTAAGCCAATGGCGATCGCTGGCAGTTCTAGATGGGGTGTTAGTCCCACATCATCTAGGTGCTGAAAAACCTTAATTGCCTGAGGATTGAGAGCAGCCAGACGTCTACCAACCTCTGGCCCTGTAAACTGGGACTTTTCTCCCCAGATGATCGCCGTAGGAACAGTTAGTTGATTAATGTAGAGCGATAAATCAAAGCACAAATCCCCCCGGACGAAAGAAAGCGCAGCATATTCGGCATTTGGTTGCTGTGCGGATTGCAGATAGGCGTCTACAATTTCTTCGTACACACGGTTGGAGCGGGCAAATTGGCGTTGTTCTAAGAAGGTACGGATGCCGGTGCTGGTAGCGACGCCTGTACTGTAAAGCAGTCGATCCAGAATTGGGGTACTAACTAGTTGGGCAAAGATGCTGCGCGTGTAATTTTCCCCAAAGTCAGACAAACCTGCCGCTGTTGTGAGAATTAGGGACTTGAATAAATCGGGTCTGGCGATCGCGGCTCGAATCGCGAAAGCTGCTGTCAGGGAAGACGCCACGACAGGTACAGGACTGGTGCAAGCCTGCTCTATGAACTCAATAATGGTGTTGATATAGTCTTCAATCTTGTAATTGCGTGCTGGATGCTCAGAACGACCCCAGCCAATTAAATCTGGTGCTAAAACTCGATACTCAGTGGCAAAAGCTGGGTAAACCTTTGACCACTCGTAGGCAGACGAGCCTCCACCAAAGCCATGTAGGAATACCAAGGTGGGTAAATCTGTCTCATTGGCAGCATTTAGCGATCGCCAGGGTTCTCCAGAATTGGTGTAGTAGACCATTCTTCCCAGGGAAGTGACTATCGATTGCTGTTCAAAGCCGGGTGGCACAATCATGGGAATTACCTCTTCTATGGTGCCATGATGGCTGATATGGTGTCCAAGAACGTCTGACTCTAGGTTGATTCCTACCTGCGGTTCTCGGTGTTAAGCGTATAGGCGTAAGCATTGCCGCCGCATTCTCCAGTAGAATGCGGATCTCGGTAACAGAAATACGCGGCGAGTTGTGCTAATTCATCGCGCTTGGGCTTTAAGAGGAGCAAAAAACCCAATGATTGAAGAAAATGGAACTATCCGAACCCTAGCCGTTGATATTGGCGGCAGTGGTATTAAGGTTATAGTCTTGGACGCAGCTGGCAATCCTCAGACTGAACGCTCTCGTGTAGAGACACCGCAACCTCCCAAGCCAGATGCTGTAATTGACGCGATCGCCTCTTTAGCATCTGGGCAAGGTAAGTTTGACCGCGTATCTGTGGGATTTCCTGGTGTTGTGCGCGGTGGCATCACTGAAACGGCAGTGAACTTAGATCCAGATTGGATTGGGTTTAATTTGGCAAAGGCGCTTTCTGAACACTTGGATAAGCCAGTGCGGGTGGGTAATGATGCCGATGTGCAAGGGTTAGGGGCAATTTCTGGCCGAGGGGTTGAATTGGTGATTACGCTAGGCACTGGTTTTGGCTCTGCACTGTTTTTAGACGGTAAACTGGTGCCGAATCTGGAATTAGGACATCATCGGTTTCGCAAAGGGGAAACCTACGAGGAGCAACTGGGACGTGCAGCTTTGGAAAAATTTGGTGAGAAAAAATGGAACAACCGTTTAGAAAAGGCGCTCGCCTCTCTGCAACATTTGTTTAATTATGATTACCTTTACATTGGTGGTGGAGAGGCTAAAAAGGTAGCCATCGGCTTACCGCCCAATGTCAAAATCGTCCCTAACATAACAGGTTTATTGGGTGGCATCGCTTTATGGAAAGAGTAGAGTAGGCAAGTGCTTAACTTGCTTGGATGAAGCCAATCATCTTCAATAACACCCCTCCCCTACCTTGGTTTCATCTACATAAAGCTTTGGCGAATGGGAACTTACAACTGCTTGAAAACAGAACTTATATGTCCTCGCTGCCAGTCAGTCGTAGAGGTTGAGGTTAATTGCTACTTTGGCTATGTGTCAGAGATGAAGGATTATCAAGTGGGAGACAGATATGACTGGGTTCCCCGCAAATCAGTCCAGAATGGTGGCAGACCTGAAGGCGGCGATATTGACGGAGAAGGATACACGGAATGTCCAGCTTGTGAAAAGGATTTTTTCGTTAAGGTCATCATTCTGAATGATGTGATACAAGGAGTTCAGACAAGCCTTGCCAAGCAGCCATATATCCCCGACTGACACTCACCAACAGCAGCTTGACGAGTGCGGTAGAACGTATCAAAGTCAAAAACCAAAAGGAAAATATGCAATACGTTCTTATTATTCACGAAGTAAAAGATTATACGGCATGGAAAAAAGTTTTTGACGACGCCACACAGATCCGAAAAGAAGCCGGAGAAATCAGTTATCAATTGCTCAAATTTGAAACCGACGCCAACAACATCGTCCATTTATCGCACTGGAGTTCGCTGCAAAATGCCAAAAACTTTTTTGAGTCTCCGCGATTGGTGGAAATACGCAAGCAGGCTGGTGTCAAAGCACCAACATTTATGTATTTGGACGAAATAGAAAACGGCATTTTATAATTTCGTCGCTGAAGCCAATTTTCCGGATGATTGCACGCAAAGTGCCTCTATCAAGTTCTTTATGAGCTGGTACAGAGACTGTCGTTATAGGATCTTCACGCCCTATAATGATGTGACTTCCGCGCTGGCGATCTACAACAAATCCTATTTGCTCAAGTGCTTTGACACATTCGGCACTGGAGATTACAGGCAGTTACTCATACCAGCACGACCTCAACCGTATCATTTGGAATAGGTTCACCTCGGTCTTGTAAAACTTCAATATAAAAAGTGATTGCTTCTTCAATATTGGCTATAGCTTCCTAAAATTTGTTCAATCATCCCGTTGGCTTGCGACCCGTAGCCACCACCAAACAAATTGAAATGATTGAGAATGTGATACAGGTTATAAAGCGTTTTCCGCTGTTCGTAGCCTGAATCTAGAGGAAAAACTTCGTTATAGCCGCGATAAAACGCCGAGGGGAAACCACCAAATAGTTCTGTCATGGCGATATCTACCTCGCGATCGCCAAAATAGGCAGCTGGGTCAAAAATTACTGGTTCTCCTGACACCGTAAAAGCCGCATTTCCCCCCCACAAATCACCGTGTACCAACGAGGGTTGAGGCTGATGATCTGCCAGCAATCCTGGGATAGCTTTAACTAAACGCTCCCCCTTGCTAAAGTTACCACCTCGTCGCTGAGCCAGCTTTAATTGATAACCAATCCGATGTTCGGCGAAAAACTCCCCCCAGTCAGATGTCCAAGTATTAATTTGCGGCGTTGAACCAATAGTGTTGTTTCTATCCCAGCCGAATTTGTCCTTTCCAGCCCATTGATGCATTCCTGCCAGCTGACGCCCCATCTCTTCTGAAGCTTGAGCGCCGCCGCCGCGCCCCAACTCAATCCACTCCAACACTATATAGGCAGAACTTGATGCTGTACCCCAACAAATCGGTTTTGGGACACGGATAGTGTCCGTTTCCAGCATTTGTTGTAGTCCCAGCACCTCTGCCTCAAACATATCAACCAGGGATGCTTGGTTCAGTTTAACGAAGTAGGTGCGCTCGCCCTTGGCGTGTGCGTAGCACGTATCGCCATCGGTAACTGCATAGCCCTGATTAATACAGCCCCCACCCACAGACTTGCGCTTATCAACCTGAAATTTATCTCCTGTTACCTCAGAGATATGCGTGGCAATTTCCGTCCACATAGTTAGCTTTCAGCTGGCTTCATAACAACAACACCATAAGCCTCTGGAGACAGATACCTCTGGGCGGCTGCCTGGATGTCAACGGCGTCTATGGCTTGAATCCGGGCAGGGTAGTTCAATGCTGGTGCCAAGTCTCCCGCCATTGATTGATAGTAACCGTACAAACCGGCGCGATCGCTCGGTGTTTCATTGGCAAAGATAAACCGATTCGCTACTTGCGTCCGCACGCGAGCAATCTCCGCCTCGGTAACAGGTTCTGTCTGAATGCTGCGGATGTGTTGCGCGATCGCGGCTTCTACCTCTGCTACATTTTCTACTGGCAACTGCGCCGCTATGTAGAAAATCCCCTGAAGCCGATGCGTCATATTGCTGACCCCAATATTAGAAACGAGGTGCCTATCCTCGCGCAAATCCCGAACTAGCCGCGACATCCGCCCTTGACCTAAAATTGCTGCCATAATGTCTAAGGCGTAAGTTTGAGGAAGTTCTGTCAGCCCCGGCACTCGCCAAACCATCACTAACCGCGCCTGCTGCAAGCTTTCATCAACATACTCGCCGCGAACAATTTCCTTGAAAGGTTGTTCAGGATTGGGGATATAGTTTTGAGTTTTGAGTTTTGAGTTTTGAATTAATTCAGAAGTCTCTAATTTTTGACTTTTAACTTTCGTCCCAGCCGAAAATCCGTCTACGACAATTTCAATCAATTCTTCTACCGGCAAATTCCCTACCGCCACAGCTGTTATGGACTGGGGTTGATACTGAGTAGCGTGGAAATCCCGCATCTGCTGGGGCATCAGCTGCTCAATTACCGAAGCTGGACCCAGTACCTGACGGCGATAGGGCAGTTGCTCAAAAGCTATCTCTATTGCTCGTTGAAAAGTGCGCCGCCGGGGATTATCTTCCGATCGCCTAATTTCTTCTAAGACTACCAATCGTTCTCGTTCAAAGGCATCATCTGGAATGCTGGGATTCATTACCACATCCAGCTGCAAGGGGGCTAGTTGGGCAAAATCTTTAGGCGCAGTTGTGATGTAGTAGTGAGTATAGTCCTGACTTGTTGCGGCATTTGTAATCGCGCCTCGCTCCTCAATTAAGCGCTCAAACTCCCCACTTTCTAGTTGAGGTGTCCCCTTAAAGACCATGTGTTCCAAAAAGTGAGCCATACCGTTGATGGCGTCTGATTCAATAGCTGAGCCAACATTTACCCAAATACTCAGATTAACGGCTTCAACAGGTAGATGCTCCGCCACGATTGTCAAACCGTTAGGCAGTTGGCGGATAGTGGGGGCATTGAGAGGCGGAGATTTGAGGAGAGTTGAAGTCATCAGTAGTTAGTTTATTAAGCTATTTCTCTTATCTTACTCATTAGGCACTGCTGTACTTCCTGGGTTTTTCATGCCTCAAACGGGGTTGATACGATAATAAGTGTTAAGAAATATAAACAATAAAGCGATGCCAAGCAATTCTGTTGACAATAGCAAATCCCGTGTGGTGGTTATTGGTGCTGGGATTGGTGGTTTAACAGTTGGGGCGTTACTAGCTCATCGGGGCTATCGTGTATTAGTTTTAGACCAAGCGATCGCACCTGGGGGATGTGCTTCCACTTTCAAACGCCAGGGATTTACGTTTGATGTGGGTGCAACTCAGGTGGCGGGACTAGAACCAGGCGGGATTCATCGTCGCATTTTTGATGAACTAGAGATAGACATCCCGGCGGCGATACCTTGCGATCCAGCTTGTGCTGTCTACCTACCTGGTGAAACAGAACCGATTAACGTTTGGCGCGACCCCCAGCGGTGGCAGGCGGAACGGCAGCGTCAGTTTCCCGGCAGCGAACCATTTTGGCAGTTATTAACACAGTTGTTTGAGGTCAGCTGGAAGTTTCAATCGCGTGACCCCGTACTACCGCCACGCAACTTATGGGACTTATGGCAATTAATATCAGCAGTTCGTCCCAATACGACGATCGCCTTGCCTTACGCCTTTTTAACAGTTGGGGATGCCTTACGGGGATATGGACTAGCTGATAATTTGCGTTTGAGAACGTTTCTGGATTTGCAGCTGAAGCTTTATTCTCAGGTAGATGCGGAGGAAACTGCACTTCTATATGCAGCTACGGCGCTGAGTGTATCTCAGGAACCTCAAGGGCTGTTTCATCTCCAGGGTAGTATGCAGGTACTCAGCGATCGCCTAGTTGCAGCCCTAGAAAGAGATGGAGGTCAGCTATTAATGCGCCATACGGTTGAACGCATTAATATTGAACGTTCCAGCGCCTCTAGCGTCGTAATTCGTAACCAAAAGACGGGGGAAGTTTGGACAGAACCTGCTGACCATATAGTTGCCAATGTCACTGTGCAAAACCTAATGCAGCTATTGGACAAAGAGGGGGCAAAAAACCTCCAATCCCAAATCCCAAATCCCAAATCCCAAATTCTTTTAAGAGGTTATCGGCATAGAGTAGATAAACTACCGCCAGCCTCTGGTGCTTTTGTTGTTTACTTAGGCGTTGATGCCAAAGCAATACCCCCCGGCTGTCCACCTCACTTACAATTTCTCTACGACTATGAGGGGCCGATTGGGGAAAACAACTCTTTGTTTGTCTCTGTTAGCCATCCTGGGGATGGTCGCGCACCAGAAGGCAAAGCGACAATTATTGCTTCTTGCTTTACAGACACTAGGCGTTGGTGGCAGTGCGAGGATTATCGGCAATTAAAGCAGCAGTATACAGAAGATGCGATCGCCCGCCTCTCTCAATATTTCTACCTCACACCAGAAACAATCCTGCACACAGAAGCGGCAACACCCCGCACCTTCGCCCACTTTACTGGACGCGATCGCGGTGTTGTAGGAGGTATCGGTCAACGAGTACCTACCTTTGGTCCTTTTGGTTTTGCCAATCGCACACCAATTAAACGCCTCTGGCTAGTGGGAGACTCTACCCATCCCGGCGAAGGTACAGCAGGCGTCAGTTACTCCGCGCTAACAGTCGTGCGGCAAATAGAGGCTGATAACACTCTCCGTACCGCCTAGAACGGATAATAAACAATAAACACTAAAGTATTTGACAGACAATGTTGACTGGCACAGAAAGGCTATGGCCCCATAATCTCAGCCCAAATCGGCTGGCGGTGCTAGAGAGAAAGCTGGCAATATGGCTGCACTCATCGCCAAATCTAAACCCCGATCAAGTTTCACCTTCTTGGCAATCTGATGCATTAGCAGAAGTGCCAACTTGGAAGCAATTAGGGGATACCGGAGTTGATTTGTCAAAACTGACAAAGGTGATTCAAGGCATTTTAGATGCTAAAACCGAAAATTTTAGTGATTTAGCAAAGATTGCGGGTTTGGATCTTGCTGTTGACTTCGCAGGAGCAAAACTGCTTGGAACTGATTTGAGCGGTATTGAGTTAAACGGCGCTTGTTTACAGGGGGCTTATCTGCGTGGTGCTTCTTTAAGCGATGCTGATTTAAGTGAGGCTTCTTTGAGCGGTGCTAATTTAGCGGGTGCAGATTTGAGTGGGGCTTTATTGAGTAATGCTGATTTAAATCATACAGATTTACACCGAGCCAGTCTAGCTTTAGCAAATCTGAGCGGTGCAAATCTGAGTGGTGCAAATCTTACTGCCGCTAATCTGAATAATGCTAATTTGAGTAATGCTAATTTGAGCAACGCCAACCTAACTGATGCTGACTTGCATCAAACTGCATTAATTTTAACAAATTTAACGAATGTGAATTTGAGTGCGGCGAAGGTTTCGGCGGCTAAATTTAGAGATAATGAAGGATTAACAGCAGAAATAAAACAGGATTTGATCGAGCGCGGCGCTATTTTTAAGGATTATTTGCAGGATGAACGATGAAGTTTGACACTCTTCAGCCTGAAGGCATGAGGATTCTTGGTAAGGATTCCCATATCTTGACGGGGTGGGAGGTTTCGTCTGGTTGGAGTTAGTGGTTAGTAGATAGTAGTTAGTAGGGCACAAATGTTCATTTTTATTCTGGAAAACATTTGTAACGCAACCCACTAAGCACTAACCACTAACAATCCCAACGATAAAGTTTGCTTTCTGACCATGCCGACTAGAGATTCTTCTCTTTTACAGAGGTGATGAGGGGGCGAGACTATTTTGCCATGTCTGAATTTCCAGTTGAGCTGATTCGTAAGCAGCAGTGCCAGAGGGGATAGTTTTAGCAATAGCGATCGCACCCTGCAAATCAGACCCCGCTCGTTCTTGCGCCATTGCTAAGAGTTGATTGCTCCAGCGATTCATAGCATCCTTGGCTTCCCCTCGCGCTTTTGAAGAAGCAGGCACTTGGCTTGCCGTTCGCATCGCAGCCGCGAGCGCTTCTGGTGTTCCTGGATTGGCTAACTGGTAAGCTGACTGCAAATTCTGCTGACCCTGGATTTCTCGTTTCCAGGTGCGGATTCTTGCCTGAGCTTCACCGTATAGCACCCTTCCCGAGCGAATCTGTTGCGCTGTCGCCACCGCACCACCAAGATTGCCAGCATCTGCTTGTATTTCTGCTTGGTCAAGATAAGGCTGGTCTTGCAGGCGCTCAACTTGGCGGCTCCACTGCCGAATCTTGCTTTGAGCTTCTCGGTATAGCACCCGTCCTGGCCTAATCTGTTGGGCTACTGCCACAGCACTGCTAAGGTTTCCCGCCATTGCCTGTGCATCTGCTTGGTCAAGATAGGGCTGGTCTTGCAAGCGTTGGATTCTGTCTGTCCACCGCTGGATCTTGCTTTGAGCTTCCTGGTATAGCACCCGACCTGGCCTAATTTGCTGGGCTGCCGCCACAGCACTGCTGAGATTGCCCGCCATTGCCTGTGCATCCGCCTGGTCAAGATAGGGCTGGTCTTGCAACCGCTGGACTTTGCCAGTCCACTGCCGGATCTTACTTTGAGCTTCCGGGTATAGTACCCGTCCCCGACGAATTACACTTGCTTGCTCAACAGCGTCTTGCAGGGATGTCACAGTGCCAAAATTCGCCAGCTGTTCAGCACGCTGTAGAAAAGGCCCGTCTTCGGTCGTTTCTATTTGGCGCACCCAGGTAATAATTTGATCTCTGGCTTCAGAGCCACGGGGATTGGAAGAGGGAATTAGCTGCGCTTCGGCGATCGCGATCCTTAAGTCCTTCACTAAGCCCGACTGGGCAAAATAACGCGCCCGCTGTAGATGGGCGACATCTTGAATTTCTAGCTGCCAGCGGGCGATGAATTGCTGGGCTTTGTTATACAGGGGGCGTCCCTGCTGTAGCTTTTGGGCAAGAGATATCGCTTCTTCGAGATCTGCAACTGTTCCTGCATCAGCGCGAGACTGAGCATTAGCTAAGTCAATCAAGTCTTGAGCTTCTACTTGTAACTTCACACTGGCAGGAATGTTCTTCGTGATTTCCAGTACTCCTTGCCAGTCTCCATTATCTAGCCGCTCCTGAGCAATATCGATCAGCTTATCGGCACATTTAGCGATCAAATCTTGAGCTTCCTTGTAGGCATAACTCTTGGAACCTAATTGCTGTGCCAGCTTGATAGCCTCTAATAGATTTTTTAATCCGCCTCTTCTTAACAGGCGGTAAGCTTTGTCCAGCTTGGCGCTTTCTTCTTGCGCCGTATGAATTAGATCAATCAGTTCATCGTACTTAGTCGTTGCCCAGTAGGTATTGCCTAATTTAGTCAGCTCCACCGCTTTTAAAAAAGCTTCGTGCCAGCGTGACTGACGTAGTTCTCCCTCAGCTTTTCGATAAATCTCCTCTGCCTCCGACCAGATTGACTGCCAACGGTCAATCCGAGCCTTTACCAGGCCATATGCTGGCACGCCAGTGGGAATCTTGCGGGCGGTGGCGATCGCCTCATCTAGCTTCCCAGCTTGAAATGACTGCTCTGCCAGTTTCAAAATCTCCAGCGACCATTGTTCAATAGAGCGATTAATTTCTGCCCGCAGTGGGTGATCCTTCGGCAGACCATTAACCAGCGCGATTGCCTCCAGTAAGTCATCTACCGTATCTTTATTCGCCGCCAACTGAGCGCAATAAAAGCGCAACGAGGCCGAAGCCGTTGGCCAGAAAATAGCTGGGCAGTTCGGCAGCGCTGGTAGCTTAAACAGTAGCGCCACCGCCATGAACCCTAAAGAGCCAGAAACCACAACGGTAACAGCGGCCCAGAACTGCCAGCTAGTCGGCAAACGCAGACGATACCTTCGCCTTGGTTTTGACGGAATGGGTGAAAGTTCCTCTACTTCCTCCGGACTTGGACTAACCGAATCTCTAAGGGGTAGCTGTCCTAGTCGGCGTCGCGGCGAGATTCCTGAAACTGGGGAACCCTCAGAGGCAGCACCCTTTTTGTCCGACGGCCACCCAGAGCGATTTGAAGACCTAGCTCCATGCCAACCATCTGGGATTTCGCGATTTCTACTCATAACTCACACACCACGGTAGCGCCTCGTCCGCGTGCTTTCTGGCACAGGCAGTAGTTGCAATCCTACTCCCCCTAGATAGAAAAAGCTACATCCTTAAAGAGTTTTGAGTTTGTAGGGGCAGGGAGAGGCTGTCGAATTATTCAGTCAAAACCAAGGTTCGTTTGCCCAACCCCCGCCTAGAGAGTTTTGATTTGAAAGAGCTTAACTGAAAACTTTTTCTTTCAAAATTCATAGCTCTCTAAACCAACTCTGCTCGCAAATCCTCAATCAGCTGCGCCAGTTCATCACGGCTAGCCTGGTAAACTTTTCCACAGAAGTGGCAGGTTGCTTCTGCTCCATTATCTTTCTCAATCATATCCTGGAGTTCCGCTTCCCCTAGCATCTTCAAAGCGCCCAAGACACGGTTAAAAGAGCAACCACAGTGAAAGCGCAACATTTGCACTTCTGGAAGAATAGTCAGACCCATGTCTCCCAGCAGTTCTTCAAAAATCTCTGGCAACGTCTTGCCTACCTGTAGTAATGGCGTAAATCCCGACAGGGCGGCTACACGAGATTCCAGCTTTTGCACAAGGCTTTCGTCTCTAGCCGCTTTAGGCAATACTTGCACCAGTAACCCACCAGATGCCGTGACGCCCTCTGCCCCAACGAATACACCCACAACTAATGCCGAGGGCGTCTGTTCGGAACTCACCAAGTAGTGAGCCACATCGTCTCCAATTTCACCTGAAACTAGCTCGACAGTACTGGAATATGGGTAGCCATATCCCACATCCCGCACCACATAGAGGTAACCATCGTGACCTACCGCTCCACCGACATCGAGTTTTCCCCTAACATTGGGCGGCAGTTCAACCGCTGGGTTATCCACATAACCACGCACGGTTCCGTCTGCTCCAGCGTCCACTAGAATACCTCCTAAAGGACCCTCACCCTTGATGCGAATATTAACCCTTGACCCCTCTCGCTTCATGCTAGAAGCCAACAACAGCCCACATGACATCGTGCGTCCCAGTGCCGCTGTCGCCACATAGGAGAGCTTGTGACGCCCTCTAGCTTCTTCTGTGAGGCGGGTTGTGATAACCCCAACGGCTCGAATGCCACCTTCTGCTGCGGTGGCGCGAACTAACTGATCAGCCATGAAAAAACCTTACAGTTCTTAACAAATTCAATTCGATCTTAACTAAGACTCACGCCATGCTCACAGGGTTGACGGTGGGGCGTGGCGGGATGATGGAAGACTGGGGAGACACAGTAGCGCAGTGAGTTCAAGATTTTCCATCCCCCCGTGTCAGTCTCGACCAACAAGTAAACTACCCCACGCTCATCGCGCTTACGATAGAGCGGGGGCTTCCAATATTCCGATGCTCATCCGTTGGCGTAGCCTTCTGAAGCTCTAGCGGATAGAGCGCGGGGCTGACGACGTTCCTGCTAAAAATTTGAGAAATTCTTCGCCATAGCGTCTCAAGCTTAGCGGTAGGAGTAACTGATAGGATGTCAAAAGAACGATCGCTGGTTGGTGGCAATTTTAAATATGCTAGGAACCTTTCAACAAAGCCATCTTCGCATTGAGGTGGAAGCACAGACAGGCGTTATCGGTGAAAGCCTACTGCGTCCCAGCCAGATGCGCCGATGGCTCTGGCACGTAAGCTTTTCAGATGGGCTGCCGGAAGAGCTGCATCAAGGATTGAAATTCACCAGCTGGGTAGGACCAGTTGCTGTACAACACCAAGTGGATGTAGCCCAGCCCAACTGTCTACGCCTGCTATTGAGTCAGGGAATTGATGGTTATCATGAGTGGTATTGGGGAGAAGGTTGGGTGCAATCGCGTCTAGAAGGAATATCGTTGCTGCCCCTTAATTTGGCTCAAACTCTAAGCTTGGTAAGCTTGCGTCAATATTTGGCCTTGCTACGACAGAGCCGTGACTAAATTGTGATTAGGAATCATGCCCTATTTCTGAAGGCTTTACTACTAGCACTGAGCAAGGGGCGTCGGCTACCACCTGGCTACTGACAGAACCCTGCAAAATTCGCTTGAGACCAGTCAGACCACGACTGCCAATCACAATCAAATCGCAGCCGTGGATATGAGCGAGGCGGACAATTTCTTCTGCGGGGTCGCCGCTAACAATTTCTAGTTCGCTCTGGTAGGGGAGATTTGCTTGGTATGATTGCAGCTGTTTTTCAAAATGTCTATAAGGCAGATCCTCTGACTGGCTTTGAGGTCGGTCAACAGCCACTTCCACATCAGACACTACCGAGGGAATGACATGGGAGAAAATAATTTTGGTTGCTGGCTGTAGTTGCAGTTCTCCCAGAGTTTGAATCACTTCCTCCGATACCTCTGAGTCGTCGAGAGCCACCAGAATTGTTTTTAGCACCGAAAAGTCTCCTTTTAGGATTCAGCCATCAGCTTATTTTGGACATTGGGCACTAAAGACTTAGGACTTTGCCGCATTCAACAGTCCCCAGTCTAAAGTTAACAATGGCTGATTGGTAGAATATCAGACCAAAAACAACACGCATAGGTCTTCAGCCCCCAGCTTCAGTGTAGTGGGGTCAATTCCATGATCCTGGCATCCAAAATTCTGGGGTGGCATGACTGCTAAGAGTCCAGCTCTCCAGAGGTTCGTAGCCGTACCGAATCGGCATGGGAAGGTAGACCTTCAGCTTGGGCTAAAACCTGAATGGCACTGGCAACTTTCTTAAGAGCTGTCGGAGAATACTGAATTAAGCTGGAGTGTTTCATAAAAGTCTCTACTCCCAGCGCCGAAGCGTAGCGAGCCGCACCGGAAGTTGGCAGTGTATGATTTGGTCCGGCTAAGTAGTCACCAACGGCTTCGGGGGTGGAGCTACCCAGAAATATAGCACCTGCGTGGCGAATGTTTTCTAGTATTGCCCAGGGGTCAGCAATCTCCAGTTCTAGGTGTTCGGGCGCAAACTCGTTGGAGAGTTCGGCGGCAGCGTCGAGGGTATCAACGACGATTATTAAACCGTAGTGAGCGATCGCTTTTTCTGTCAGTAGGCGTCGCGGATGGTTCCTCAGCTGTCGGTCTACCTCCGCCTGCACTTTATAAGCCAGCACTGCCTCTGTTGTCACGAGAATGGCAGCTGCCATGGGGTCGTGTTCCGCCTGCGCCAATAAATCTGCCGCTACGTGTACCGGATGAGCAGTGTCATCGGCAATAATTAACACTTCCGAAGGCCCGGCTAAAGAGTCAATTCCTACCGTGCCGTAAACGAGCTTTTTCGCCAGTGTGACGTAAATGTTACCGGGACCACTAATTACATCCACCTTAGGTATGGTTTCAGTGCCATAAGCCAAAGCGGCGATCGCTTGAGCACCTCCCACCCGATAAATCTCCTCTACACCTGCCTCCTGGGCAGCAACCAGGACAGCGGGGTTAATCGCTTTATCTGGTCCTGGCGGCGTCACCATTATTATTCGGGGGACGCCAGCAACTTTGGCGGGGATGGCATTCATTAACACGGTACTAAGGTATGACGCCCTGCCACCAGGAACATAAAGCCCCGCCCGATCTACCGGAGTGTAGCGTTTCCCCAGAACCACGTCATCCTCCCCAAATTTCACCCAGGATTTGGGGACGCGCTGCCGGTGAAATGCCTCAATGTTCTGGCGAGCCAGATTAATGGCATCAAGTAACTCTTTGGATACCTGTTGATAGGCGGCATCCAATTCTGAGCCACTGACGCGGAGTTGTTCGGAAGTCAGATCTTGCCCGTCAAATTCTGCTGTGTAGTGCAGGACGGCTTTGTCTCCTTGGCGCTGCACCGCCTGTAAAACTTCCCGAACGGTTGCTTCTTTGTTAAAAATCTGGTCATCGTGGGTGCGAGGCGCGCTTTCGCGCACGCTGGCGCGATCGCAGATACGCCGCAGTTCAGTTTTTGCCTCAGCCTGCTGAGTAATGATTCGCAGCATGAAGTTCGGTTTGCCAATCTAGGAATTACAAAGCCAGAGAACCGGTCTACAAGCATCCTTTTTAGAGGTTAGAGCGAAGATGGCTAGGGGCTTCGGAAAGGCTAAATGCATTTAGCTTTTTACTTGTTTTGACTCTAGCTTCTTGAGCCTCACTCCCGCCTCTTTTTTACCCTAATCCAGATCCTTAAGCATACCCGTACTCCCTCTATAGCTTAACCTGGATTTTTCAAGGGTACTAAATAGTTGATTTGGGTAATAGATGCTATATTAGTCTATCTAGCTTTGAAAACAAGTTTTCTGAGACTGACTGTGGCTAATACTAAGTCTGCTATCAAGCGTGTTGAAGTTGCCGAGCGCAATCGGCTGCGTAATAAAGCTTATAAGTCAGCGGTGAAGACGCTGATCAAGAACTACTTTGCCTCTGTGGAAACCTACGCGGCTAACCCTAGCCCGGAAACAATGCAGGAAGTGCAGAGCAGAATGTCCGCTGCTTACAGCAAAATTGACAAGGCCGTGAAGCGGGGGGTTTTACATCGTAACAACGGTGCTAATAAGAAATCCGGTCTCGCTAGAGCGCTCAAACGGCACTCGCAAGCATCGGAAGCATCGGTGGCTTCTTAGAAAGGATTTAGCGCTGTCCCCTAATGAGCAGTCTCGATGCCATAACCTCTGTGGGCATCAAGGCAAGCCCCCGTTAATAGTTATTGGGAAAATCCTCTACTAATAACTATTAACACCAATTCTCTGCCCATAAGGGCGGAGAATTCAATGCTCACCCCTAACAGGCGAAAACTCCCAGGCGCATGAGACGGTCACCGAGCCTACCATAAAGACGGGAAACAGCATTAATGCAGCTGATCGACACCCAGGTCCACATAAACTTTGACCTCTTCGAGTCAG
>JAESFH010000086.1_pt1 | contig 91567 bp, 93 predicted proteins | sample 9269381 | NCBI WGS metagenome assembly JAESFH01 (sample SAMN14504062, study PRJNA617094) | algae metagenome | isolation source: Aphanothece sp. CMT-3BRIN-NPC111 and co-occurring heterotrophs from well... | place: USA: Clark Mountains Wilderness, California | collected 2010-04-18
CATTCGCAAACAGTTGCACAACTCGGATAGTTTACGCGATGCGATCGAATCCGTTCTGAAGCAGGCGGCGTCCTAATACAGATGGCTACAGCTATAAGTTTTGAAGCAAGCGCCTGCCAATGGTTTAAACTCAACTTTCAACACCCAAAACGTAGGCATTGGCTGTGACTGAACAAAAAACATGGAGCCAGCGGTTTGAATCGGCGCTGCATCCCGCGATCGCGCGCTTCAATGCCAGTATTGGTTTTGACATTGAACTGATTGAGTACGACCTCACAGGTTCTGTAGCCCATGCCCAAATGCTCGCCCACACCGGCATCATCTCTGAGTCAGAGGGAGAGCAACTGGTAGCGGGTTTAGAACAAATTCGCCAAGAGTACAGGCAAGAAAGTTTTCATCCCGGCATTGACGCGGAGGACGTACATTTTGCGGTTGAGCGGCGGCTAACGGAGATTGTTGGCGACGTTGGCAAAAAACTACATACTGCGCGATCGCGCAATGACCAAGTTGGAACCGATACGCGACTTTACCTGCGAGACCAGATTGAACAAATCCGCGTCCAGGTGCGGGAATTTCAGGGCGTTCTCCTCGACCTCGCCTCAGACAACGTTGAAACCATTATCCCTGGCTACACCCACCTGCAACGCGCCCAGCCAGTAAGCTTAGCTCATCACCTCTTGGCTTACTTTGAAATGGCACAACGAGACTGGGAACGCCTCGGAGAGGTATATAGGAGAACAAATATCTCGCCGCTGGGTTGTGGGGCATTAGCGGGTACTACTTTCCCGATTGACAGGCACTACACCGCATCGTTGCTGAACTTTGGCGATGTCTATGCCAACAGTCTCGATGGAGTGAGCGATCGCGACTTTGCGATTGAATTTCTTTGTGCTGCCAGCCTGATCGCAGTTCACTTGAGCCGTCTTTCTGAAGAAGTTATCCTTTGGGCGTCTGAAGAATTTGCCTTTGTCAAACTCAAAGATAGCTGTGCTACAGGCTCCAGCATCATGCCCCAAAAGAAAAACCCGGATGTACCCGAACTGGTACGGGGCAAAGCTGGGCGTATTTTTGGTCACCTGCAAGCAATGCTTGTGCTGATGAAGGGACTACCGCTGGCTTATAACAAAGACCTGCAAGAAGACAAAGAAGCTTTGTTTGACGCTGTTAAGACGGTTAAAGCAAGCCTTGAAGCGATGACAATTTTGCTGAAAGAAGGGTTAGAATTTCGCCAGGAGCGTCTGGCTCAAGCAGTGGCGTCAGACTTCTCTAATGCCACAGATGTAGCCGACTATCTGGCGGCGCGGGGCGTCCCCTTCCGGGAGGCTTACAACTTAGTTGGTAAGGTAGTCAGAACTTGCCTTGCCACAGGTAAACTGCTTTATGATTTGAGCCTAGAAGAATGGAGGGAATTACACCCAGCCATTGATGAAGATATTTATGAAGCGATCGCACCCCACCAAGTCGTCGCCGCCCGCAATAGTTACGGTGGCACAGGTTTCGAGCAGGTGCGAAAAGCGCTGGATTTCGCTCGGTCTCAGATGACGGGCTGATTAGCCCAGACAACTCGCTGGCAGCGGCATAACGCTGCCAGCAGCAGAGACAGACATACACTCAGCAATCTGGGTTAAGAATAAGTTGTCTTCCGTTAAAGGCGTGAGGGTGCTTCCCTGTGAAAGCAAACCTCTCCCTTTTGTCCCCTTGTCTTCCTTGTCTCCCTTGTTCCCCTGCGGTTTACGAGGTAGATGCAATCGGACACAATATGACTTGGAGTGGTACTTGAAGAGCGACTTAACTACTAGCCATTTGATCCTCTTCTTCTTCCTCACTTTTCGGCGCTTTCTGCCGATACTTTGATTTGAAGAAACGACCAGTATTTTGGCGTTTCCGGAACTTGCGAGCATAGGCTTGGTTACGCTGCGCCTTTTCTTTTTTTAGGTTGCGGCGCTTTGCCATGTTTACCTCATTTATAAACAACAAAAAAACAGCCTCTAAGCCTTAATGAGGCTATATCCGCGACCTGGCTATATTTTTGCCGCAGTCATTGGTTGTAGAGGCTTGTGACGTACTCCCAGCGCCAAACGGAAGCCGTTATGGCGTGGGCTTCTAAAGATCGCTCCTTAGAAATTTTCTGCTTCATCCGCCTTTCCTAGATACCCAGATGTATACACCCAAATATCACTGTAAAAGATACGTCCACAGACAGTTTAAAGATACGTGACATCCCACCGCATCTATTTAATGGTTGCCAAACCAATGTGTGAAGCACCTCGCCAACTAGAGGCTAGGCTTCCTGGACTCAACTTGCCCGTAGGTCTTACTGTTGATGCTCCTAGTCTTTCAACTAGCTTCTCAGGCGTTAATTCCGGTACTTCCTACCGTAATTTGCTAATCGTAACACAAAGCCGCTCAAAGAGCGGGCGGGGTTTTCAACCCAAAAAAGGATAATAAATAATACTACGATTAATCAAATAATTGCCGATTACTCATCTAAACAGCTTATTCAAGTTACCGAACCTGCATCCGTACCGTCTAGAATCTTTCTTCCCCCCTGGAAATTTCCAGTTAACCTTACGGATATAACGGGGGAGAGGAAACTGGGGAAAGTTTAGGGAAGTTGAGTCCCGTAAAATTGACAACTAATCCAAACACATGGTGGCAAAGCTCACAAATGAAGAGGTCATGGCAATTTGTACAAACAGTCCTGGGTATTATCTTCCGCCATCCCGTCACCGGCACAACCATCATCCCAATGCTGCCAGATGGTCGAATTGTGCTAATTCGGCGTCGTGACAGCGGTGAGTGGGGCTTACCGGGCGGTATTGTGAATTGGGGTGAAGATATTCCTACAACAGTGGGGCGGGAGTTGGCAGAGGAGACGGGACTCTCTTTGGTAAAGATTCGCCGCTTAGTTGGGGTTTACTCAGCACCGGATCGCGATCCCAGAATTCATTCTATTGCTGTGCTGGTCGAAGCTGATGTTCAGGGAACGATGCAAGTTCAAGATAACCTGGAAATTATTGAGGTTCAGGCGTTTGTTCCCACAGATCTGCCCAAGGGCAAGCTTTCCCATGACCATAATCGACAGTTGCAGGACTACTTTGACGGCCTGACAACGTTAGCTTAAGCTTAAGCATTAGTAAAAAATGCTTATGACCCAAGCGTAGGCTGCTGTATTAAAGAACTATTAACCCGGATGGCTCTACCCATAAGTAATTCCCGCATCAGGCTACCTCAAGGGCAAATTTTCTGGCGTGAAGTTGGTCAAGGACCGACGCTCGTGTTTTTACATGGCTCTTGGAGCGATAGCAGTCAATGGATATCGGTTGTCAATCGTTTGAGTAAAGATTACCATTGCTTTGCACCAGACTTACTTGGGTTTGGAGACTCGGAATGTCCCCAGGTTAATTACTCTATTGAGCTAGAGGTGGAATGTTTAGCCGAGTTCTTAGAGACGTTGAACCAGCGGCAGGTGTATTTAATTGGTCACTCGCTAGGGGGATGGATTGCGGCTAGCTATGCCCTGAAATATCCGGATCTGGTGAGTGGTTTGGTGCTGTTGGCACCAGAAGGGCTGTCAGACCAGAAAGTGAGAAAACATGGGTGGTGGACTCGATTCTTGCTGGGGCGTTCGTCGTTGCTGTTTTGGTTATTGCGATCGCTCCAGTCCTTAGCTTCATTGCTGGGTCAGCAAGAAAAATTTAAGCGAACGAGTGAGTATTGGCAACAGAGGCTCAAGTCTCCTACCGCCTGCCAGCTTTTGTGGCAACGAGATAAGTCAGAAATTGAAGCAGAATTATTACAGGAAAAATTAGAGTGGCTTAAAGTCCCTGTTTTGATTTTGCAAGGTGGGCAAGACGCCCCTACGGCGATCGCGACCAGTAAAACATACGCTAACTTAACTCCAGCAGCCAAATATCACATTATTGATAAAGGCGGCAATAACTTACCCCAAGAGTTTCCACAGCAGGTTGCTCAGTGCATTAGTGACTTCATCAATAGTTATGAGTTATGAGTTATGAGTTATGAGTTATGAGTTTTGCGGTTCTACAGTAATTTTCGGCTTAGTGCAGTACAGTTGACTTTACACCCATGCACGCATCGAGATGCTGCTATAAATGTATGTTTGCTAGAAGCTAATTGCTAAAAGCTAACTGAAGGATTGCTATAACTCAAAACTGATAACTTTTAAAGACCGCATTCCCCAAAAAATCAAATGGGGGTCGGCAATGACTCCAGCAGCCACCTCAGGAAACTGTGCTTGGAGATAAGTTAGAAGAAGAGTGCGATCGCCCCCGGTTATCGCAATACGACTTTCTGGAAACTGCTGCCACCAGGCAGAGATGAAATCCCGGACACCCGCCAATAGCGTGTAGATAACGCCACTGTGAATGGATGCCTGTGTAGTCGCAGCCCAACGCGGCGGCATTTGGCTGGGCAATTCAATTTTCGGTAAAGCAGCTGTTCCTTGAGCTAAGGAATTTAACTGTAACTTTAGTCCCGGTAGAATTGCCCCGCCCACAAGCTGGCGATCGCTATCTGCGCCTGTAAAAGTAAGTGCTGTACCAGCATCAATTACCAGTACTGGCCAGCTAAGGGTAACACCTGCACCCCACAATGCCAGGGCGCGATCCACTCCCAGTGTGGGATAAGTTCCTGGCAGGGGAATTTGCTCTAAGGTAATCACTCGAACACCTGGCAAAGTCTGCCAAAGTGATGTCTGAGCTGGAACCACCGAAGCTAAATAAACAGGCAGGTGGCTAGGGGTGCCCCCAGTACGCTCTAACTGGGAAATCAAGCTGGGCGGAAAGAATTTTTGATCATATTTCCCGACAGCCCAGCACTTAGCCACCTGCGGGACATCTGCCGCTGATAGATGGTCACTATCCCAGGCACAACAAAGCGTTTCACCGCTAAAGCAGGCCCAGTGCAGCCGGGAATTCCCGATTGTCAAACCCAGCCACCATCGATTTTGGATTTTGGATTTTGGATTTTGGATTGTTAAGCTCCTCAACTCATTGATGATTTTTAACTCAGTTATAGGTTTTTTAATAAATCGTTACAAGTTAAGCGTGTAACAATAAATGTAGACAAAATACCTATGGGCTAGCTCAGAAGGAGACCAAATATGGTAGTGCTCACCGACCGAACCCAAAAGCGGCTGACGATGCAGACAGGTGGGATTGCGCCAGAGACGATGGTGATTCGCTCACTAGACTGGGATCGCGATCGCTTTGATATTGAATTTGGGCTGCGAAACGGCACCACATACAATTCTTTTGTGATTCGGGGTGAGCAGGTCGCCCTTGTAGACACCTCCCACGAGAAGTTCCGCCAACTGTATCTAGACACTCTTAATGGCGTCATCAACCCAGCAGAGATTGATTATCTGATTATCAGCCACACTGAGCCGGATCATAGCGGATTAGTCAAAGATGTCCTGGCGCTAGCACCTCAGGCAGTTGTGGTGGGGTCAAAAGTAGCGATCCAGTTTCTAGAAGACTTTGTACATCAGCCGTTTGAGCGGCGAATCGTGAAAAATGGCGATCGCCTGGATTTGGGGAATGGGCACGAATTGGAATTTGTGATTGCGCCCAACCTCCACTGGCCGGACACAATGTTCACCTATGACCATAAAACCCAAATTTTATTTACTTGCGATGCCTTTGGGTTGCACTACTGCTCAGATAGCACCTTTGACGAAGACTTATCAGCAATCGAAGCCGATTTCCGATTTTATTACGAATGCTTGATGGCTCCCAATGCCCGCTCGGTACTATCTGCCCTGAAGCGGATGGGAGAATTACCAGAAGTTAGCACGATTGCTACAGGTCATGGTTGCCTGTTACGCCACAACGTTGACGAACTGGTGGGTCGCTATCGCCAGTGGAGTCAAGCCAAAGCCAAGGCAGAAACAACAGTTACTGTATTTTATATCTCAGATTACGGGTATAGCGATCGCCTTTCGCAGTCACTCGCCAGAGGTATAACCAAAACAGGTGTCGGTGTCGAAACAATTGACCTGAAATCAGCCGATCCGCAGGAAGTTCAGGAAATCGTCAGTCGTTCAGCGGGTATCGTCATCGGTATGCCCCCTGCCTCTGGAACAGCAGCGACTGCTGCCCAAGCTGCTATCAGTACCGTCTTAGCTGCTGTCAAGGATAAGCAAGCAGTTGGTATGTTTGAGTCTTACGGGGGAGATGATGAACCAGTAGATACCCTATTGAGTAAATTTAGGGATTTGGGTTTGAGGGTAGCGTTTCCAGCGATTCGGATTAAAGACGCACCTACCGAAGCCACTTACCAGCTGTGTGAAGAAGCAGGTACTGACTTGGGGCAATTGCTGACACGCGATCGCGCGATCAAGCAGATCAAGTCCCTTGATGCCGAACTTGAAAAAGCCCTAGGAAGAATCAGTGGTGGATTATACATCATAACTGCAAAAAAAGGTGATGTTGCTAGCGCCATGTTAGCCTCTTGGGTATCTCAAGCTAGCTTTCAACCGCTAGGACTGACTATTGCTGTTGCCAAAGATCGGGCAATTGAGTCCTTAATGCAAGTAGGCGATCGCTTTGTTCTAAATGTCTTAGAAGAAGGAAATTATCAAGCGCTGATGAAACACTTCCTAAAGCGCTTCCCACCCGGTGCAGACCGCTTTGCTGGTATCAAAACCCAGCCAGCCGAAAACGGTTCCCCAATTCTAACGGACGCTCTCGCCTACATGGAATGCCAAGTTTCTAGTCGGATGGAGTGTAGCGATCATTGGCTTGTTTATAGCACCGTTGAAGCAGGGCGAGTAAGTAAGCCAGACGCACTAACGGCTGTGCATCACAGGAAAGTGGGGAACTACTACTAGAGTTATAGCAAGCCTAAATCATTTGTGAACTTGATCTTAGGCTTTTTAAGTCGCGCTCTTAGTGTCTTTGCGTCTTTGTGGTTTGTTAGAAAAGTTAGTTGAGACTGTAGTTATCTAATAGATTTGCTAGTTGAGGATAAAGCGGTCTATTCTCTTCATCCGATCAATTCGGCTCAACTTTTAACTTTTTAAAGGTGGCATCAAAAGAGTAGCTCACAGTCTAGAAATCTGCGTCCTTTGCCTTGAAATATTTAACTTATGACACTAGTAAAACCTCGTGATGTTCAAGTTCTCCCCATTGGTGCAGATACAACTATACTAAGGTCGCGCACCTGGGAGAAATTAAAGTTCGAGATCGAATATGCCCTGGGCAGGGGGACAACAGCTAATTCTTTCTTAATTCAATCCGATAAAACGGCTCTGATTGACCCGCCTGGAGAATCGTTTACAGAAATATTTTTAGCGGCTTTAACACAACGTTCTTACCTCGATAAGTTAGATTACGTTATTTTGGGTCACGTTAATCCCAATCGTGGTGTTACCCTCAAGGCATTGTTAGAGTTAGCACCTCAGATTACTTTTGTTTGTTCTAATCCAGGTGCGATCGCTTTACGTGCTGCTTTGCCAGATCATGAGTTAAACATTCTCGTGATGCGCGGGGAAGAAACTCTAGATTTAGGTAAGGGACACCATCTACAATTTATTCCCACTCCCAGTCCCCGTTGGCCCGATAGTCTTTGTACCTACGACCCCCAAACGGAAATCTTATATACTGATAAGCTTTTTGGGGCGCATATCTGTGCCGATCAAGTCTTTGATGAAGGATGGACAACTTTTAACGAAGATCGACGCTACTATTACGATTGCCTCATGGCTCCCCATGCGCGGCAAGTAGAAACAGCACTTGACAAACTCAGCGAGTTTCAAGCCAGACTTTATGCTACTGGTCATGGTCCCTTAGTGCGCTACGCTCTGATCCCACTTACACAGGGATACCGACAATGGAACCAGCAGCAACAGTCTCAGGATATGAAGGTGGCTTTGATTTATGCTTCCGCTTATGGGAATACTGCTACATTAGCGCAAGCTCTAGCTCGTGGCATCACTAAAGCTGGTGTTGGCGTCGAATCTATCAACAGCGAAGTTGCCGAACCTGCTGAAATTCAAGAAGCGGTGGAAAAATCTGCTGGGTTTATCATCGGTTCTCCCACACTTGGGGGTCACGCACCTACCCCAATTCAAACAGCACTGGGAATTGTCTTATCCACAGCTGCCAAAACAAAACTCGCGGGTGTCTTTGGTTCTTATGGCTGGAGTGGTGAAGCTATTGACCTGCTTGAAGGAAAATTACGAGATGCTGGATATCAATTTGGATTCGATCCGATTCGAGTTAAGTTCAAACCTACAGATGTAACGCTCAAATACTGCGAAGAAGCTGGAACTGACTTTGCTCAAGCTCTCAAAAAAGCTAAAAAAGCTCGCACGCCGAGACAGCAGACGAGTGAGTCGCAAACTGATCGTACTGAACAAGCTGTGGGGAGGATTGTCGGTTCTCTTTGTATTGTCACGACTAAACAAGGAGATCTCACAGGGGCGATGTTGGCTTCTTGGGTTTCTCAAGCCACCTTTAATCCCCCAGGTTTAACTGTTGCCGTCGCTAAAGATAGAGCAATTGAATCTCTAATGTATCAAGGCGGTCAGTTTGTCTTAAATATCCTGGCACAAGGTCAGCACTTGGGTTTAATGAAGCACTTCCTCAAACCTTTTGGGCCTGCTGAAGACCGATTTGCTGGCGTTGCCACCCAAGAAGCCGAGAATGGTTGTCCTATCCTCAATGATGCCCTGGCATATGTTGAATGCTCTGTTCGCAACCGGATGGAATGCGGCGATCATTGGCTAATCTACGCGGTAGTAGAAAATGGCAAACTACTACAAGCTAACGGCGTCACGGCTGTACACCAGCGGAAATCTGGCAGCCATTATTAAACGGGTATTAAACCATTACTGCGATCGCTCCCTTATTCTGACTCCTCTGATACTTTAGAGTTGATGCGAAACATAGAATAAAAGGTAGCGCTTATCTGATTATGCTCTTGGAGGCAGCCTCAATGGTACAAATATCCTCTAAATCCCTGACCTTAGAGGAGTTTTTGAAACTCCCAGAGACAAAGCCTGCCAGAGAGTATATCAATGGTGAGATAATTCAGAAACCAATGCCTAAAACTCGCCACTCCAAGCTTCAGGGAAAGTTGACAGGTACGATAAATAACGTTGTTGAGGAACAGCGAATTGCCTATGCTTTTCCGGAACTACGATGCACATTTGGAGGACGGTCAATTGTTCCAGATATTGCCGTTATTCGCTGGAACCAAATTGTATTCAATGATGACGGCGAACCTGTAGATGATGTATTGATTGCTCCCAACTGGACGATCGAGATTTTATCTCCAGAACAAAGTTCAAATCGAGTGACGGGTAATATTTTGCACTGTCTCAAGCATGGTTCTCAGCTTGGATGGCTAATCGATCCTGACGATCGCTCTGTACTAATTTTCCTACCCAACCAACAACCAGAATTGTGTCAAGGAAGCGATCGTTTAGTTGTGTTAGACAATGTTGATCTTCAATTGACAGCGGAGCAACTTTTTTGCTGGTTGAGAATGAAAAATTAATTGGTTATGGTAGTCGTGCAGATGCGATCGCACTCTTACTTTGATCGCATATATCGAGTTTGCGAATGATTCGATTCGAGACTCACTCGCTCTGGCTGTGTTTGTTTAGCTGTTGTTGGTTTGGAGCAGCGAGCATAATGAATTACGCTGTAACCACAAACATAATTTCATACTTATAGGACCATTTGGATTTAATTTATATTCACCACTTTGAATTTCTTCTCTAAGCTTGCTATCAAACTTTGACGTGTCTTTCATTAGGTCTTCAAACATAGCCAATGGAAGCAATATACTCTCAACTTCTACATCGTCCTCACTAAACACAATTGTTTCTAATCTAAACCTGTAGCCAGACCATCTTATCGTTGGCAGTCTATCTACTGCTTCCTGTAAGTTAATCGCTATACAATTACGCTCTGGATCGGGGTTTTTTCGTCCATGATTTATCCACCAGTAAACATTGTGCCTGATAAAATACTTCCCATTTGGGTTAATGCAAACCTCTATTTCTATACCATCCACATACAAGAACTGGCGGGTCATTTCTCTAGCTTCACCTTCAGGCATTGGTTCTAATTCCTCCCAGAGTTCGACTTCGACAACATGTTTACGCTGTGGCTTAATAGATTGAGGGTGATTAGCCAATTCTATAGGAATAGGGTCATCCTCTAAGGCACCTAAAGCTGAAGTTTCCTTGTTAGACTCTGGTGCATCTGCTAGAAGTATTTCTAGCTGTTTATAACTAAAAGCCATAAGCTCTACACCAGCAACAGTCCGACGAGTCGAATCATCCATAAAGTTGATTAAGCCTTGAGCTGGAGCTAGGTCTATTTTTATACCGTTATACTCTGTTTCCCAGTACCCAAATTTCCCTAAACTCTTAGAGTCTGTGTGGTACTCTTTCCACTTCAACGCACTAGCTTTTTTGTTAATGTTTTTTAATAGACTCCGTATGCTGCCTGATATACCACGCTTACCCAAAACAGGGTAAAGCAAGTATATTGTTGGCGGTTCTTCGTCAGCGATGGGATCAAACCCAAATATCATAGTGTTCGACTTTGCTAGCTGCTGAAGGCTTTGCTGTAGTGCTGTCTCAACTGGAGTTATTCTTCTAACTGGCGATACCAATTTAGACCAATTCAGTGGGGGCTTGTATAACTTTATTAACTCATTTTCAAGCGCTGAGAGAGTATTTATGTCGTTAGTGTAACTGAGCCAGCTAATACTAATGCTGGTTTTTCGATTAAACCTTTTTAGCTGGTTAAATCTATGGTGTTCTCGCCAGTGTTTAACTAGGTTAACTGTTCTACCAATATAAAGAACTTGACCTTTACTATCAGATACAAAGTAGATTGCTGCACAATTAGGTAAATCACCTTTTTCTAACAAATCAACTGCTGGCAGCTCAGATATGTTTAAGTTTTCTAACAACACTGTTTTTTAATCTTACTTTACAAAAAAAAGTTTTTTAATTATTCCTAAAAATAGAAAATTTTACGAATAATGTAACTACCCTTTTCTTTATAAAAAACACAGTATTTCCCAGGACTCATTAAGCAGCTTTACAGCTAGCTCAACCTTGTTATTCTAATAGCCAACCAAATACGGTGCTTACAGTGAGCCGTAGTTCGCTTGCAAAAGAGGGGACAGGAAGCAGCTGTTCCGGCTCGTCAAAGACCTCCGGTTGTTGCTTTGGCAGATAAACAAATATAGTCTGCTCTTCTGGGTCTATTAGCCAGCCCATTTGCGTTTCATATTTGAGGCATTGCAGAATTTTTTTCGTGACTTTTGTAGCACTTTGATCGGGAGATAATATTTCAATTATCCAATCAGGAGCCTCTGTAAATACATTGGCAATACCGCCATTTTCCTTACGAGGTATTCTCTCCCACGTAAATACGGCTACATCTGGCACAATTGACCTGCCACCAAACGTACACCGCAGTTCTGGAAATGCCCGTGCAACTTTTTGAGGCTTAACGACAGCATTAATACCAATAATTAGTTCACCTTGAATGGTGCTATGCTCTCCCTGTGGCATTGCCTTTTGAATAATTTGGCTGTCAACATACTCGCTGGCGGGTTGAGTTTCTGGTAGCTCCAGAAACTCTTCCAAAGTCAAAGGTTTGGCAGGTATCTGTACCATTTAAGGTTACTTCAAGTTATGCTGAATGCCGATTTACTCAGGCAGGGTGGGCATTGCCCACCGCAACCATTGAGACTTATAGAGCGAGTTTAACAAATGCCATCAGTGTTGACCATCAACACTCATTGCGCCTACATCTTAAACTTCTCGGTAATTCGCTTCATCGCTTCTTCCACATTTTCTCGGCTATTAAATGCAGAAATGCGGAAGTAGCCTTCGCCTGCGGCACCAAAACCAGAACCGGGTGTTCCTACAACATTGCAAGTTTGTAGTAACTTATCGAAGAAATCCCAACTGGATAGATTATTGGGTGTTTGCACCCAGACGTAAGGCGCATTCACTCCACCATATACAGATAATCCCGCTGCTGTTAGCTGTTCGCGAATAATTTTGGCGTTCTCCAGATAGAAGCTAACCAGCGCCTTGGTTTGCGCCTGTCCTTCCTCAGAATAAACCGCCTCAGCGCCACGTTGAACGATGTAGGACACCCCATTGAACTTGGTGGACTGGCGGCGGTTCCATAGCTTCCACAGTTCCACATCCGAATTATCTGCCGCTTTTGCTTTCAGTGTCTTTGGTACAACTGTTAAAGCACACCGGGTTCCGGTAAAGCCTGCATTCTTCGAGAATGAGCGGAACTCGATCGCACAATCTCTTGCTCCTTCAATCTCGTATATTGAATGGGGAATATCTGGATCGGTGATAAACGCTTCGTAAGCTGCATCAAAGAAAATGATCGATCCATGTGCTTTGGCATAGTCCACCCACGCCTGAAGGTGTTCCTTAGTGGCGGTTGCACCTGTGGGGTTATTGGGGAAGCACAGATAAATCAAATCCACTTTCTGGGAGGGAATCTCAGCGGTGAAGTTGTTCTGGGCCGTAATTGGGATATATACTAAGCCCTCAAATTCGCTCTTTTCATTGGCAGAACCCGTATGTCCGGCCATCACGTTGGTGTCTACATACACGGGATAAACGGGGTCAGTAACTGCGATCGCATTATTATCGCCAAAGATATCGAGAATGTTGCCCGTGTCGCACTTAGAACCATCGGAGATAAAGATTTCCGAAGCATCAACCTCGCATCCCCGCGCCTGGAAGTCGTGAGCAGCAATTTTTTCCCGTAACCAGGCGTAGCCTTGCTCTGGTCCATAGCCTTTGAACGAATCGCGATCGCCCATATCTTCAACGGCTTTAATCATCGCCGTGCGGCAAGCTTCCGGTAAGGGTTCCGTGACATCGCCAATGCCAAGCCGAATAATCTTCGCTTCAGGATTTGCCTCTGCAAAGGCATTCACCCGTCGGGCAATTTCGGGAAACAAGTAACCTGCTTTCAGCTTGAGGTAGTTGTCGTTAATCGTTGCCATGTTGAATCATTACGAACGCCGTAAAACAGCTTACTGCCAACGCTGCGTTACAAGTTCGGTAATTCTTATCTATACCTCAGCTACCTAAGTCCTAAAGGTGTTTGGATTCAAGAAGGAATACTTAGCACAGATCGAAGTTCATCGGCGTTGAAAAGCTAGGTGCCAAATTAATCCTCCTCCTCATCATCATCCTCCTCCTCAGACTCTTGTTCCCCCTCTCCACCTTCCTGATTATCTTCCCTGTCTTCAGAGCCGTTTTGCCTTAACTCTTGCCTATCTTCCTCTGAGTTGGGAGAATTAGATTCTTCATTGGGATTACAAGCACTTATAAATAAAAGCAAAACAAAGGGGATGAGCGAAACAATAGAACGAGTATTTGGATAAATCATTGTTACTAATTCCCCCAACATAGTTTTAAGTTTTAAGTTATGAGTTTTGAGCTAATCCCGAATCGCACGCTCCTTCACGGTTAAAACTAAGAAAGGCTTCAGAGCAGATACGGAGTTATTAATTCTTAACTCTTAATTGAGAACTCAAAACTCATAACTGGAGCGAAGCGGTGAGACTACTGGATGCGTTTCTCCAGATACTGACCAATCATCTGCTGTTCACCGGCACGGGAGATAATAGTTTGCCGCGTGCGGTAGCTTTGACCAATTAACTTTAATTCTTCTTCAAATACAGAGCCTTTGTACTCTGTCCGCAAGCATAAGGTTTTGGGGTTGGAGAAGTAATATTCGGCTGTAACTGGTTTGGAGGTAGCAAAACCGCGATCGCGATACAAAATTGTTCCTCTAGCCCCAAACAAGGTAGAACCTTTAGAATTATTGCGACCAGTTACTGAATCGGTACTGTTCCAGGTAACTTCGGCACCACAAGCCAGAGTCACTTCCTCAGCTAACTCATGCATCTGAGCTAGTTTCTCCAGTTCAGGGCTTCCTAGCTCCAAAAACCGGATGCTAATCTCACTAACCATTTCCTTGGTTTCACCATCTGGCAGCGTGTAATACCGCCTCTCTGAGCGCCACTTGCCTTCTGACTCTTGGAAAAACGCTGCAATCAGAGATTCTTCAGTTGTTTGTGAAAGTTGTAGCCCTAGTGTCACTGGAACCATTCCTTTGCTGAAGGTGCATAACAGAATATGCGTACATTTTCTCTATCTGTTATATTTTTTAATGTAGCTATATATACTTATTAACTGCCATCCGTCATTAGAGTGATAAGTAAATAGGTTAAACTGATACATTAGTTAGTAATTTTCTGGTATAATCCAAAATTAAAAAAATCGTCTGTTCTGATGATGTTGAAGACGAAAACAATATTTTGGCTGGTTTCAGTATCTACGCTCTTAAGCGTTTTAACTACAACGACTCAGGTGCAAGCAAATTGCGCCGACTCTATATCCCCTATAGAAGAAGTGCAACCTGCAATGGAACGCTACTGGCAGCAGTTGCAGCAGCGCACAGACTACCCTTGGGGAAAAGCGCGACCGTATGGTGAGTTATCTGGAAATCGCATTACATTAACCCCGGAATTTGACCGTCTAAGTGGTTCGCAGAAACAGCAGGTTTTAAGTTTGCTCAAGTTAGATACATGGCCAACGGAACTGCTTACTCCTGAAGAACAGACTACCCTCAAGGCTAAGTACGGTGAGTTTATTCCAGCAGCTATGTCGCCTTACGAGGTTTTTGCTAGTGATGGTCGCGCTGTATCCTTACCTTATAGTGGCTGCGATCGCTTTACTCTGCTGACTGAAAAAGCTCGCTACAGTTGGTACTATAACCGTGGCATAGCCCCTGATACTCTTCGTAATGCTGGACAACCATCTTGGCGTCAGGTTCGTTTTCCGATCTCAGTCGCTCAAGAAAAAGCCGTTAGGCTCAAGTTCTGGAAGGCTGTGGGTTATCAGTACGGAGGTTGGATTGCCTGGGTGCCAGAACATGGATATTTTGAAATCAATGTTCCCAACGCAGATCGCGATCGCAACTTACGTCGTTTACAAAGGTTCTGGCAGGTGGCTTCGCCCAATTATCGCTATGTGGTGGTAGATTCAGATGGCACTTTATTGCGGTAGCCAATCATAGCGAATGCCTATGGCAGGCTACGCCAATGCACATGCCCGCTCTTTCATCGTGCAATTAAACACCAACAACTTCCAACCTCAATAGAAGTCTGGAAAATCACGACTATTGGGGAATCAGAACGCACTTATTACTTCTTACCCCTGCTCAAACCTCACTTCCCTCAACCGATTGTCTGAATCCCACAACTCGCAAAATAAAACTTATGACGTAGGATTTTCCTGCACTTCGGACTGTTTCCATGTCGAGTGTGCGTACAAGCGGCGAAAGCACCAAGCAGTCGATGCGGAATTCTTTTGGCGATCGGATGATTAAGCTTTTGTTATTAAAAATATCCCAACAGCAAGCATTACACAGCCAGCGGCAATGTTTATTCTTTTTCTTATTTTGAAACTAATAAGTAGTCTAGCTCTATGCGCCATGAAGGCATAACCAATTTTTACACCGCCTACGGCCACGATAGTAATTGCTATAATTATACCTGTGTCAAAATAAGATATTTTATAAATATCAACAAAAGCTGGAAAAAAACCAAGATAAAATAAGGTCGCTTTTTGATCACCCAATGTAATCAACAATCCAGTCAGAAAACTGGACACTAAAGAGGATTTAACAACTTCCTCTGTCTCAACATTCTTTGATTTTGACCTGCATAGCCCTATTCCCAACAACATAAGATAAGCCCCACCCAGATATTTGATTAGGACAAATAGGTTTCCCATCGTTTCAGCAAGAAACGATAAACCCCAAATGGCTATTATTATGAAAATAATGTCACCAACCACTATCCCTATGGTTGTGAAAACACCATGGATAAATCCAGATATAGCTGATATTGTGGAGACAGTAAATACACTGACACTGGGAATAGAAGCCAGAACAATCATGGCACTGAATAATGCAACAATGCTGCTAAATGTCATACTGCTTTGCATTGCCATAACAATTATTTAAGTGGCTATAACTTTTTTCTAGGGGGATCAGTTGGTGATTACGCCTGTGCAGCGGTGGACACGGGGCCAGAAGTTAGGGACTTCATCGTGGATGCTGTATTAAGCTCATCTTCATAGATAACTGGTATGAATAGACAGCAACTCGTCAACGTAGCGTCGGATAACCTGTTGCTGTTGCTCCGGGCTGAGGTGTTTGGCTTGAATGAGGAAGTCCAGGCTAACTCCATTGGCAAGGGCTAAGAGGGCGTTGGCTTCTAACTCAAGGTCTACATCATCTCGAATCAGTTTGACTGACTGAAGGGCTTGTAATTCTTGCATAATTACCTCACGCAGTTGGGCAGCACTTTGTTGGTGTTCAGCCATCAGGGAATCTCGTCCAACGGCGTATCCCAAAAAGGCTAACCAGACCTTGAGAACAGCTTGCCGTTCAACATCTTGCGGCAAAAATGCTGACACCATGTTTAGGAGCCGCTCAACTCCAAGCTCCTGCGCTCTTTGGGCCTGCATTGCCTTGAGTAGGGACTGAGTGACTTGATTGAGAGCAAAGAGAATTAACTCTTGCTTATCTCGGAAATAGTGGGTTACGACTCCTGTGGTGCAACCAAGCTCTTGGGCGATCGCCCGCATACTGGTGCGATCTAAACCCTCTCTGACAATGACCCGCCAGGCGGCTTCAGAGACTTCAAGACGGCGATCGCGTTGGGACATGACAATCAAGGCTGAATATCAAGGGAACTGAAACAGGGGGGCAACCCTATTGACACATTATCATAACAGTTGTTATTTTTTTAGCATAACAAGTGTTATGAGGTTTTGGTATGGACTTTGATGGGAGAAATGTCTCGCCCCGCAACGGGTTGGGGGGCCTGGTGGATGGCTTTATCGGGCCAGGGGCGACAAAAGCTGAGTTGCTGTTGCAATTTGTGCCATCCCTGGTGGCGATGGTTGCGGCTCCAGCCTATGCACTGACCCTCCCCAGCCAGTGGACACCGTTGCAATTAGGACTAATCGCACTTTTAGCGCTTGATTTAGTGGGTGGCGTCCTCACCAATGCCACATCCACTGCCAAACGCTGGTATCACCGCCCTGGACAAGGTTGGCGGCAGCATCTGGCATTTGTGTCTTTTCATCTCATACACGTTTTGCTGGTAGCGTTGCTGTTTCGGGGAGGAGATTGGGGGTTTTGGCTGGGCACATCTGGCTACCTGCTGGGGGCATCAATTTTGATTTTGCGATCGCCCCTCTATCTCCAACGTCCGGTAGCTCTGGGGCTTTACGGATTATCGCTGCTGGGCGATCGCTACGTCGTTGCCCCCACACCCGGCCTGGAATGGTTTCTGCCGTTTTTCTTTCTCAAGATCCTGGTTAGCTATTTGCTGCAAGAAACCCCCTATCACACTGGAAAATTAGACCTCTTGCGGAATTACGATGAAACCATTTCTCTATCAGAGGTTGGCTAGCTCAGTATTGCGATCGCCACAACCTAGATAAAGCTAAGATTTTCCGAGGTGGAAAGAAGAATTGTGCAAGAGGTCTATTCTATTCTTCTGTTAAGCTATTGGGCGATCGCCCTCGCTTGGTGCAAAGCACTGCGGTGTCCAGGTGCCATGCAACTCGTAAGGGATATGATGCTTTAGGTGCAGCCGCGCAACTGGCCCTTTATTTAAATCGCGGGCATCTAAAATCACCACGTCAGAACGGTTATGGGCAGCATCGTAAACCAAAGTTAATACCCAGCCGTCATCTTCTTCGGTGCCACCATCGCGGGGAACAAAGACTGGCTCACTCACAAAGCCGCGCGGTGCCGCACTCCAAAGTTGGCGCTCATCGGTAGTTACATCAACTTTGAGAATCCCTTGCAGAGGCGCATTACCTTCGGGATCATGGGCAGCACCTAGATAAATATAACGGTGAGGCTGTCCCATTTTTGCCGGATTAATAAAGGGAAACTCACAGCACCGACTTTCCAACATCTGACGCTGCACTGTTTTTGTTTTCAGGTCGAGCTGAAACCGCCAGAGTTGCCCAGGTTGTAGGTCAGGAAAATGTGTCTGAAGATAATCTTGATTGGGTTCAACGGCTGGAAAAGATTCGTAGCAAATCGAGTCCACATAAATCTCCTCACCCTGCTCAAAAGCATTGGCGTGGTGGAAGATAAAACCGGACTGGGTTTCTAAAACCTGCATCGGTTCTGAGGAATTACGCGGAATCACCCATACCTTAGTCGTTTTATCCGGGCGGAACTTGATACACTCTGCTGGTCCTCGCAATCCCCCTAAGTAAGGTAGGGGATTTAAATCCATAGGATTTTGAAAGAACAGGCAGTAATTTGGGGTAATAGCAAAATCGTGGATAAAGGCAAAGCCAGGAACACTATGGGAGTGACGCTGTACAACTTTGCCCTTGGTGTCTAGTTCATAGATAGTGATCGTGCTGGAAAGACCAGGTTTAATAGCAAAATTTACTAGAGTCGGGGCACTCTCTGTGCTACTTTGGTCAATCCGGGGATGGGCGGCGAAGGCATCACCCGGTTGCAAGACACCATCGAGACGATCTATCCCAAGTGTTTCTAGGGTGTAGGGATCTAGTCGATAAGGTTCAGCAGCTTCCCACAGGGCAAAAAGTTTACCGCCCCAGTAAATAACTTGAGTATTGGCAATATGTTTCTGCCTCAAGTCAAAGGCATTAGCTAGCCAGCCTCCCGGTTTTTGGGTGCCAAAGACGCCGCGATAGAGAATTTTACCTGCTGCCTGTTCTTCTAGAAAGCCGGGAGTGCGAACAAAGCGATTGCAAAAGTGGGCGCGACCTTCTGAAAATGCGATCGCGCACACCATACCATCCCCATCAAAAGGATGATGGAGGCGTTGACCATTGACATCCAGCAACCCAGGACCATTGCGAAACAGCGTCCCGTTTAGCTCAGGTGGAATCTGCCCTTCGACATCATCAATCCAATATTCGTATTCGTTTGGCTGGGATTGATAGCCCTTTTGCCAGTCGTTGATATCATAGGAAGCCCCTGAGGACATTGGTGCCGGGGATCTTTCTTGAACTTGAGGACTCTGCATAGTTAATAGTTAGAGAACATCTGCAAGCGGCAAATAATCTTTGCCGGAAATGGAGATCTTAGAGCCGAGCCGAAAAATAATTTTGGCAGACCAAAAATCTGCGTTTATCTGCGTTTATCTGCGTCTATCTGCTTTCATCTGCGGTAAAAAATCTCTAAAATCGACTTTTCGGATAGTTTCTTAGTCCGGCTTGCCAATTCCTACCTTCTAACGTCTCTAATCGACGCTTTCTTCTACTCTAGGTAGTAGTTCCGGTACAAACTCTGGTATAAAAGGCTGTTTCCGATGCTGGGCAACTGATGAGTGCGCTTCCATCATCGGTGCCGGATGCCTGCTTGCCGTCTTTGCCTGCGGTGGCAATTCAGCTTCGGGTTCATTAGCTGGTAGCCAGCCCAGGAATAGCAGGGGCAGGAGAGTGGTGAGATTGGCGATCGCCACCAATAGCCACAACCGCTCAAAATTAGTTTCTGTGATCCCCAGCAAATAGGTGAGGACGGCTCCCATTTCATGAGATAACAGCCCTGCCAGATTTGTGATCGACATCAGCAGTGCAAAGAATGTAGCTTCTACACCAGGTGGGCAGAGGCGGGCGGCTAGTACTAACACCGGCATATAGGCAACCTGTCCCATCACTGTCAGAATCAGGCTGTCTCCCAGGCTGAACCAATGGTCATCAATGCCTAGAGAACGGTTAGCATGAGTAACTAAAAGCAACGTAGTCATGCCTAGGGCAGCAGATAGGATAGTTGTCCAGCCGAAAAGAATTCTAAAGGGAATCGATTTGAGAAAGCGTTGGAAAATCCACACCCCAATCAGGGACGCCAGACTCGTCACCAAGCGCACCCGGCCCAGAAATTCTGGCTGGAATCCCAGTTGGTTAGTAGTGAAATAAAAGAACCCTGTGTCAGCTGTCGGCGTCGCTTGCAAGAGGAAAAGAAAGGCTGTGGGCATCCAGATAGCTTTTTGACTGATAGCTTGCCGCAGCAGTTGCAACTGGTGACTGACTCTGGAAAAGTTGGAACTAATGCTAGTTTTTTCCTCCGGGTAGGCATCTTGCACGGGTTCTTCGGCAATTAACCAGGCAACAGCTGACACAATTAGGGGGAAAGTAGCGGTAATCGCAAATACAGTATGAGGATTAACGTGTTGTAGGAGATAACCGCTGAAGTAGGCTGTCACCAAACTGCCCACAGCTGAGGCTCCCCAAGCCAGGGATTGAAGCGAGCCAGCCTCACCAACCGATTCTCCTCTTACCCGCTCTACAACCAGCGAGTCCACAATTACGTCACTTACTGCCACTGAGAGGGAGCTGAGTGCGATCGCCGCAGTAGCCGCCCAAGCCGTATGCACGACGGTAGCTAAACAAATCCAAGCGATCGCTCCTAGTAACCCCGATAAAATTAGGTAGGGACGCCGTCTGTAGCCAAAAATCGGCAAACCATCGGATAGAAAACCAAACAACGGCTTGATTACCCAAGGTAAAGCCGCAATGCCCATTAAAGCTGAAACTTGAGCCGGACTCAGAGCCAGCTCATCTTTGAGAAAAAAACTAATTGCCAGACGTGCCAACCCCAAGATGCCCTGCACCACATATACAGATAAAATGGCAAGCAACTCAGGAGTGGGCTGGTGACCAAAAAAAAGCTTTTTTACCAAGGAGTCCTTCATCTCGGACAAGCCGGAGGGGGAAACCAACATGATAAAGATTTTTTAAGAAATGTGAACGTTTATTATGATAACCCCGATTTCTTGATGTGTCGCCACAGCGAGACAAAGGAGAGGAAAGGCTATTGTTCACAAATCCTTTATTGCTCCGACGCTTGAGACACTACCCTCGCTCTGGCGTCGCCGCGTTTTCCCATCGCTGCATCCTCTTATATTTTTAACAGTATAAATACTCCTCATGCTGCGGAGCGAATGTTTTGCTCAGCAAAGAAGAAATAAGTAAGTGGACATAATTAAACCGGAGATCTAGCGTAGGTTTGGTTGAGGCACGAAACCAAACATTTGTGGAGGTTTGATGGGTTGTTTCCTGCGGAAACGCTACGCGAACGCTACCGCTCTACCCATCCTACGAATAATCAGGGCGACCTACTTAGTATCAATACTTTATAAACACTCATTTACTAAAATTTATTAATTAATGTTTCCATCTCTACCTAGGAGCTATAAATTTTTAAGTATATCCAAAATCTCACAAGTATAATTAACTTAAAATAACGCACAATACCAGTAACAACTAACAACAACGTAAAGAGGCAATTCCATGATCGAAAAAATTTTGTTAGCGGACTCTGGCACCGGACATTCTGAAGAGATGCTCAAGGCTTTGATGGGGCTGCCTTCAATTCAAAGGGCATCAGTTACAATCCTGCACGTCGTTCCTTCCAAGGTTACCTCGGAAGCTATGACCGCCAAGTGGGAGGAGGGCGGTAGGGTTCTGGCAACGGCTATCCAATCTTTAAATCTCGACCCAAATCGCGTTTCTACCATCTTGCAACAGGGCGACCCTAAAGATGTAGTTTGCCGTGTTGCCGAAGAAATTGATACTGATTTAATTATTATGGGTTCGCGAGGCCTAAAGCGCTTAGAATCCATTTTAGAAAACTCAGTCAGCCAATATGTTTTTCAGCTGTCCAACCGTCCTATGCTGTTGGTTAAAGACGATATTTACGTCAAAAAAATCAACCGCGTTATGGTGGCAATGGATCGCTCTGATTCTGCCAAGAAATGTTTGGATCTAGCACTCTTCTTGCTGCGAGATATCAAAGGAGGACAGCTAGTTCTGGTTCACGTTAACCGCGATTTGCAGAGCAAATCCAGCGAAGTATCAATGGTCAACGCTGAAAAAGATCCCGTACTCGCACCAGCAGTCGCCGAGGCGAAAAAACAGGGCGTTTCCTACCGATGTATCGCTAGCACCGGCAAGCCCGGTGAAGAGATTTGCCGCATCGCAGAGGAATTGAATATTGACCTGTTAATGCTGGGTTCTCCTGACCGTCGTCCCTCCATAGCCAAGAGCCTGCCCGATTTAGATCGGCTACTGGGAACATCTCTATCAGACTATGTGCGGGTTTATGCTAAGTGCCCTGTGTTGCTGGCACGCACAGCCGCCTAAGAAGCACTCTTAAAGTTCCCGCCCAGCTAAGGCGGGGGCTTTAGCTGGGCGGGGTCTACTAAGAATTCTTGTTGCTTTCGCGGCTAGCGGTTTGAATGTACAGAATCAATAGGAAGACAGAAGGAACCAACACAAACAGAATGCTGGCAACAAAGCCTAGATCGTTAACTGGCATTGAATTAGTGCCTCTAAATCATTTCAGATCAACAACCACTAGGATATCATTATCGACACATAGGGCAGCCAGTCGGATGACCAAAGCAATAAGAGGATTTTAGATTTTAGATTGGGGTTTATCTGTATGAACCCAAAATCTAAAATTGTTTGACTCACGGCTTTGTCTTCACGCTCACAGCTCCATTCACCAAGGTTTGACAGGCCAAGCGGTAGGTTTCAGGCTTTTTCTTCAGTTTTTTATTTTCTACGTCAGTTCGAGGTGAGAGATTTTCCATACCTTGCACAATCTCGACAATGCAGGTGCCACATTGACCATAGCCCCCGCAATTCATCAGCTTTCCCCTAAAGGTATAGAGTTGTATGCCATTTTGCAGGGCCTTCTCTCTTAAGTTGGCTCCGTTAGCAACAATCACTTCCTGATTTTCATTAACAAAATTGATGTTGGTCATCCGCGCTCCCTCTTCAACCTGGTCTTATTAAGAATTATTAATAATTTTTACATAATTTGCAAAGCTGAACCTGGAGCGCATAGCGTTCCCACGTTAGTTGCAACTAAGCTGTTGCCAGTTATGGTCTGCCAAACAAATTGCTAGAAGGGAAATTGCTAATTGCCCGTTGGAGAGACGCCAGCCCCCGATTGTAGTTCACAATAGCTCGTAGGCGGTTCCCTCTGGCAGTGGTTAGCTCGGTTTGAGCGTTAATCACATCCGTCTGAGTTCCCACGCCTGCATTAAATCGCAAACGAGCCAGCCTTAAGCTTTCTTCTGCTTGTTGTACAGCGACAGAGGCTGTTTGAATATTCCTCTGGCTAGCATTTAAGTTGAAATAGGCTTGTTCTACCTGCAAGCGGATTTGGTTGCGGGTGTCGGCAAACTGAGTTTCTGCTAGAGCTATGTTGGCTTTCTGCTGCTCCGCTCTGGCTCTGGCGGCTCCTCCATCGTAGAAATCCCATCGTAACCGGGCACCCAGCGTCAAACCATCAGCAAGACCCACACCATCATTAAATACATCTAGCACGTTGTAGTTGGCAAATAAATTTACTTGCGGTCTTTCAGCAGAGAGAGCAACAACCTGCTGCTGCTGACCGATATTCCGCTGAGCCAAACTTTGTTGTAGCTCTGCCCGGTTCCTCAGTGCCAGGATAATACTCTCTTCTAGGGAGAGATCCCAGGAACCCGCGACCTGAATTGGTTCTGCCGCCGTTACCTCGACCGTCTGAGCCAGGCTTAAAAGCTGCACTAACTGCCGACGGGCGATGCTCTGCTGACTTCTAGCTGTAGTCAAGTCTTGATTTGCCTGGGCTAGCCGCACCTCAGCCTGTAGAACGTCAAATCGCGTTCCCAACCCAGCCTGTTCCAGCAACTGAGCATCGCGTAGGCTCCTTTCGGCTTCCCTTACCGAAGCCTCGGCAATTTCAACTTGTGCATCTGCCTCTTGCAAATCGTAGTAGGCATTGGTGACATCCAAACGGACTTGTTCAGATTGGCGTTCTACATCTAACTCATTGAAGCGCACCTGTTCTTCTTGCGCCCGGATGGTTGCCGACCGACGCCCGGACGTGTAAAGCTCGTAATTTAATTGCAGCGCTCCATTTAAGCTTGTGGAGACGGTACTCTGGTCAGATTGACCGGATTGGGGAGGAACACTGGCTTGTTGCCGCCTACTTCCTAGCTCCCCACTAGCAGAATCCGTCCGCGTGATATCTGTTTGCAAGCCCAGCGTCGGAGACTGAGCTGCTAGAGCTTCTCTCAGAGCTGCCTGAGTGCGTTCCAGGGTGAGAATCGCAGTTTGTAGCTCGCGATTGTTACGCCGTGCCAGGGTCAGTGCCTGTTGCAGAGTAATGGGCTTAGTCAGTTGAACCCGGACTTCTTCTGGTTTGGTGGGAAATAGCAGAGGGTTGGGGCTGGGGCTAAGGTCTTCAGGTGCTGCGGTTTGCTGAACCCAGCTAGGTAGCTCAAGGCTCCCCATTGGAGGAGATTGAGCAAGAATATCTGTATTGCGGGGGGCTGGAATCACGTTGCTCACCTCAGCTGCCTTCACTGCCATCAGTGAGGGATACAGGTATATCAGTTTAGGATCTTGGGGCTGATAACTATTGGAGGAGCTATTCGGGGAGCGAGTTGGCAATGGCAAATATTGTGCAGTACCCAGTTCGATATGGCTAAGGATGATTACTGCACTCGTACTTACAGCCATGAGGCTTGGGCTGACCACAGCCAACCGATGATAAAGAGCTGGCATAAGGTGTTTTATCACTCTGGAGTCTTTGAAAAACTTCTTTAGCATTTCAGAGGGACACAATTAACTCTTTCCAACCCATGTGTATCCAGCGTTCGACCTCAGCAAACTTTTCCTAATGTCAGCTTTTTATAGCAAGTTAGGTTCCTAATGAAAATTTCTCAATGAGGAGTGGACTTGCTTGTGTTCTACCAGCCTGCACAACATGATTGTCTACGCAATATCTTAGCAATCAAAGGCTGCACTCTGGGTAGCGTCACTAATTGGGAGCTATTTCACCCTGTCAGCAAGGGTTCTGGACTTTTTCCGGGGATAAGTCGTGCTAAAAAAAATGTCAGCCTCGACTCATTTGAGGAGTTGAGACTGACGATAGCCCTAATATCTACTAATTGATTTTGAAACAGAATTTAGCAAGCAAAGCTCAGTTAGCCTGATGCTTTCTCAAAATTGGGCTTTTCTGAAGCAGCACTGCTACCGTGGGCTGTCTTACCATTTTTGTGATTGGTATGCCCGTTGCCTTGACGCGGCTGAATCACCCCATAGCCGCCGTGGTTGCGCTCGTAAATCACATTAATCTCACCAGTTTCGGCATTGGAGAACATATAGAAGTCGTGATCTACCAACTGTAGCTGTTCCAAGGCTTCTTGAATTGTCATCGGCGGCATGGCGAAATACTTTGTACGCACTACTTCTGTGGGAAGTTCAGGAGTGCGATCGCCAATTAAGTTGGAATCCACAGGCTCTTGCTCGACAACCTCACCGGTTTTCGGCTGGGCATGGGTTTTCTGAGCAAGACGTCTTTCTTTATATTTGCGTAGCTGCCGAGCAATCTTATCAGCAACTAGGTCTATGCTGGCGTAAAGCGTCTCACTACCCTCTTGCGCCCGGATTACCGTACCGTTGGCGTATAAGGTCACTTCTGCTATCTGCTTAGAGGTTACCCTAGGGTTGCGAGCCACTGATAGATGTACATCTACCTCTGTTGTCATGTTCTGAAAGTGGCTCACCGCCTTTTCAATTTTTTGATGCACGTACTCACGGATAGCATCGGTAATTTCAATGTTTTTGCCTTGGATCACAAGCTTCATATTAGAATCTCCCGCTGAATCTTCCACAGAAGGGTCACTATTAGTAACCAATGGTGTTCTACACCGCAGTGGTGAGCGTTATCCCAACATTGGGGTGATATTGAAGTGCTCTGCTGCCTCAATGTTTGAATAATAACTTCACAGTAGCACTTAGTATTCTGGACAACAGACCTGTTTGATTTCTCTTCAAAATCCTTCGCATCCCTTAACATTTCTTTACCGAAGGAGGCGACAAAAAGCCGCCGCCCCCGCTCAAAGTCTGGGGATGCTTCGCCGCCGTCGGTTAGTTGTTCGTTGTATTTTCGACAAACCCCAGCGGAACTTGGGCTTCGGGAGCGTTCTGTTTTAAACTATGTAGCTTAAGCAAGCTAACAGAGAAAGTAATACTAAAGAAAGCTTGATGCCACATATCCCGCCCGTAACTGAAGCCTCTGCCTGTGATTCTGGGTCGCAGCTTCGTCGGTGCTGGCTCTACAACCAGCAACGGGTGCCTTACCAAGTCGCCTGGGAATGGCAGCGATCGCTCGTCTTGTCGCGCATCAACAACCCCAGCCTAGATGACGTGCTAATCTTGCTAGAGCATCCGCCGGTTTATACACTGGGCCAGGGAGCCAGCCTGGACTTTCTCAAGTTTGACCCTACCCAAATTAAAGCTGAAGCATTTCCGCAAATAATTGCTGGTGGAGATACTAAGGAAATTTACGATAACGCTTCCCCCCTACCAGATGTCTATCGGGTAGAGCGAGGTGGTGAAGTTACTTACCACTGCCCCGGTCAGCTGGTGGGCTATCCAATTTTGAATTTGCGGCATTACCGCCAAGATTTGCACTGGTATCTACGGCAGTTAGAAGAAGTGTTAATCCGCCTGCTGGCAGTATACGGGTTGAAGGGTTCCCGCATCCCCGGCTTTACAGGTGTTTGGCTTGAGGGCCGTAAAGTCGCTGCTATTGGAATTAAAGTCAGCCGATGGATTACCATGCACGGCTTTGCGTTAAATGTTTGTCCCGACCTGGCTGGCTTTGAGCGCATTGTGCCTTGCGGCATTACAGATAAACCAGTTGGCACTCTGGCTGAGTTTATCCCCGAAATTGACCTGAACCAAGTACGTCAGGACGTGGCGGCAGCATTTGCAGAGGTATTTGAAGTTCAACTGATGGAGAAAAGTTATGAGTTATGAGTTATGAGTTATGAGTTTTGAGTTTTAAATAAATAAAATTAAAAACTCATAGCTTTTTTGGTGGAAAGAGCTAATCGGCAAAAAGCATCCAATTCTGTAAAGGTGCCAGCATATGTCAAAGTGGGGGACTCATAACCTTTAAGGTTGACCGTGTATTGCTTAAAATCAATCTCCTTTCCCGCCAAGGCTGATAGATATTGGTAAGTTTTCTCCCCTAAGGCAATATCCAGACCAATTTGTTTGGTGGAAGTTTCCAGGCGAAAAGCGGCATTAACAGTATCACCAATAGCCGTATAGTCAGGGCGATCGCCACTGCCGGTGTTACCAAGCATGGCATAACCTGTATTGATACCTGCCCCGATTCGTAAGGGAAATGGCAAAGGATACTTGTTACTGAGAGCTGCCGTCATCTTGGAAAGGTCGTTGAGCGCCTGAAAAATGTGTACTATCTCCTCATTGGTGACTCCTTCAGGACTATGGAACCAAAGCGCCATAATCGCATCGCCAATGTATTTATCGACCCAACTGCCATGCTCTCGGATAATATTGCCCGCCTCACGAAACCAGCTTCCAATCACCGCTGAGAGAATTTCTTCATCCAGTTTCCGCGTGAGAACGGTGAAGTCGCGGATATCTATCACCATCACCGACATTAAACGCCGTATGTGCAAAATTGATGTCATCGACTCTTGGTCAATGTCATCTGAGGCGTCAGTGTTGTTCATAGCGGATGGGCAGTGGAACTCTAGCTCGCTCTGACCCAAAGTGATGCGATCGCCATTACTTATAGTCACAGGAAAACTAACCCGACGCCCATTGACGAAGGAGCCATTGCGACTCCCTAAGTCGATCAGGTAAAAATCGCCAGTTTCGGTACACTGCAACATGGCGTGGTTCCGAGACATCCACCGATCCGGCAGCACAAAATTGTTGTCATCACTGCGACCAAACGTCCAGCATTTACTACCCGCCAAGGGCAAATAGCGATTACCAGATTCAGTCTGAAGCAGCAAATGAGGAGTGAGTCGCATGCGTCACCATGGGCTATAGAAGCGACGAGGAGTCGTTCAAAATAGTTAAATTTTAGATGACATCCGGAGCCTTAAGGATAATTCCGGAACTGCACTCACTTATAATTTCCGGATTAAATACGGAAAATTCAAAGCGCAAAAGAAAAAATTTTTACTTTGTACGCCTTTAGGCCATAGATGCCACCAGCCAAAACAAGCTGTCTACCAAAATTGTACTCAATACCGCTCCCCCAAATGCCCACCAGTGAAGCTGTTTTTTTCCTAGAGACCAAAGGCCAACACCCAGCAGAATGCTGACTAGAACCACCGCCCATCCTGTTCCCCACCCTGTTCGCACTTGCGCGATCGCATTTTGTAAAATCGGTGTTGCCAGCGCTGGTTCAACTTGCATTAGCTGACGCCAGTAAGGAATTAGGCCAGTTAAATAGAAATATACATCCGTGACTGCTGTGCCAAACAGGGAACCGAGATAAAACAGGTTACCAACTTGCCCCCTCAGAAGTAAAAAGTCAAAAGTAGAAAGGCTAAAGAAAGAATTCTGAGTTTCTACTGTTGCCTGTTGCCTGTTGCCTTTTAGGAGAAACCACAGAGCAAACGGCAGACCAATTGCCTCCACTGGTAAGTGAACCAATGGTTCCCAGCGCAGCCAGCCCCAATAAATTGACCCAGCCAGCCAACTCCAGCTAAATCCTAGCAGCAGGTCGCCCCACAACTGCGTAGCAGGACGCTTTAGCAGCAGCCTACCCAGCCAGAACCAAACCGCTGTCATAGCTAAACTCAGCAGGGGTAGCTGCCGCACCAGTGGTGCCTGCAAAAACACGGGCACGGAAACTAAAAAAGACGCCGCTGCGAAAACCCACCAGGCTTGGCTGAGGCCAATTCTCCACCCTGAACGGGTGAGAAAATTTTTATCTGACTGGGCTGGGTAGCCAGAGACGGTAGAAGATGTTGATTCAGGCCAGGTATCGTTAAACAAGATATCTTTAATTTTCTTTACTTATGTTTATCTATCTACAAGATATCACAAAATTTATCCCCCAGGGGGGGATAGTGTCGATCTTAACAGGATGCCCGGCGTCATTCGATTTTGGATTTTGGATTTTGGATTTTGGATTGTCCCCACGACACCTAAGTCGGGGGCTTGAGGCCTATGCGTGTTTTTGGTCAGCTCCTTCCACCCCGACAACGTTTTTCAGCTGAAGCAACACAAGGGGAAGAAGGATGTGAAAACGGCTGTAAAGGTGGCCGGATGAGAGCGTTAGTGGTTAGTAGCTAGTAGGAATTTATACTAACCACTAACTATGAAAGTGTGACGGCTAAGGGGGTATTTTTCTGGAATTAGCCAATATTTCTTGTCGGAAGGTCTATTATGCTTTTTGAATTGATGAATCGGGGACGCTATGGCTTTATCAAAACGTCAATTGTTCGCGCTCTTGGGTGCTGGTGTAGCCAGCGCTCTGCTTACCTCTGTTGGCGCACACGCCGATACTAGCCAACAGGCGATAACTTCGTTAAGCGTGGCTAACGCGTCTGCTGGTGAGGCGACAGCGGCTCAGATAAATGTCTTTCAGGCAGTGGTTCTCGGTATAGTGCAGGGGTTGACAGAGTTCCTGCCCATCAGCAGTACTGCTCATTTAAAAGTAGTGCCAGTAGTTCTCGGTTGGGGCGATCCTGGTGTCGCTTTTACGGCTGTGATTCAGCTAGGTAGCATTGCCGCCGTGCTGTGGTACTTCTGGGGCGACTTGACTAAAGTTACAACTGGCGCAATCAGAGCGATCGCCCGCTCAGATTACGAGTCCAGCGACTTCCGCATCGCGCTGGGAATTGGTTTAGGAACCATACCCATCATCTTCTTTGGACTTCTGCTCAAGAAGTTGATTCCCGATTATGACAACTCACCGCTGCGGAGTTTGGCGGCGATCGCCTGTGCCTCAATTTTCATGTCCCTGTTACTAGGAATAGCAGAGCGACTGAGCAAGCGAAAACGTGACTTTGACGGTCTGGGTGTCCAAGATGGAATCTGGATGGGTTTAGCTCAGGCAATGGCTTTAATTCCTGGGGTTTCTCGTTCTGGTTCCACCCTAACCGCTGGGCTATTTATGGGTTTAGAACGGGCAGCAGCTGCACGCTTTTCATTTTTATTAGGTATCCCAGCGATTACCTTGGCTGGGTTGGTGGAGCTAAAGGATGTATTTAAGGAAGGGTTAGGTAGTGCCGGACTTGTACCCTTGGTAGTCGGCGTCATCTCAGCAGCAGTTTTCTCTTATCTGGCGATCGCTTGGCTGTTGCGCTACCTACAAACCCAGAGTACATGGGTGTTTATCTGGTATCGGTTAGTATTTGGGCTATCAATTCTAGGTGCGATCGCAACTGGATTGTTGAAAAATAGCTGACATCACGCACCTGCATTCGTCCTAACCCAGGTCATTCCAGCGCAAGTTGTCAAAGGACGGCACTCAATGTGTCGTTTTTTGACTTTGGGTAAGGATAAGAAAAGTAGGTTTTATGTAGATGCACCCTTTGAACTTGATGAATCTTGAATCAGTAAAGTATGAAGTTTTTGTAATATTTGATACAAGTGGAACGGAACTGTCAACACTTAAATAAGAGGTCAAACCTTCTTATTAAGTGGTTTCTTTAAATGACGTATATAAAAAATCAATCAGATTTACAGCCAGCGATCGCTCAGGGGAACTTGCTCAACAAGATTACCAGCCGCATTTGTCAGGCTTTAGATTTACAAGAGGTTTTAGCCACGACAGCCGTGGAAATCCGCTCATTTTTAGACGTAGACCGTGTAAAAATTTATCGATTTGACCCAGATGGCAGTGGTGAGGTAGTTGCCGAGTCGATTGGGGGCGATCGCTTGCCTTCTCTTTTCGGTCTCCACTTTCCCGCCAGTGATATTCCACCCCAGGCACGGAAAATCTTTATCAAAGCTCGCCAACGAGTGATTGTAGACGTTGCCTCTCAGCGAAAAACCATCAGCCAGGGTCAATCCCTGGAAATGAGCAACGATCATAGCGCGGAAGACATTCGTTACAGCCCCGTAGATGCCTGCCACGTTAAATATCTCACAGCTATGGGGGTGGCGGCTTCGCTGTCAGTACCAATTTTGTACCACAACAACCTGTGGGGGTTACTCGTAGTACATCATACGCAACCCAGACCCTTTCCCGAACAGGAGTTGCAAATTGTGCAGCTGCTTGTAGAACAGTTGCCGATCGCGATCGCTCAGTCCAATCTGCTGGCTCAAGCACGACAACAGGCTCAACAGGAAGCGGCAATTAGCCAAATTAACAGCCTGTTGCAAACCTCTCTGGATATAGGACAGATACGGCAAGCGGCTCTGGAACAGATTGTAACTACCCTTTCAGCGATTGGGGGCAGGCTGTACATCAGTACCGAGTTAACAGGGCAACCTGCCTGTGTCTACACCTGGGGCGAGCAACCCACCCAAACCTCAATCGAAGAAAGTCCTGTCTGGGAAAAACTCATGGGGTGGCAAGGAGTGCTGGCAGTTAGCCACCGTCAGCCCTCTGAGGTAATGAAAACCTGGGAAAAAGCAGAGTCATCTACTAGTCACCAAACAGCCGGTTCGCCAAACAGTCTTGCTGTTAGCCTTGCAGGCACTGCCTATGCCTACGCAGTTAATGACTTTTGCCAAGATGCCGGACTACAACCGCTCACGGCTGCCTTTGAGGCTACTCAAATTAAGTCGTTGCTGATAGTTCCCCTGCAATATCAACAGCAGTACGTGGGGTGCCTGACGCTATTCCGTCCTGAGATGGAGACGGAAACTTTGTGGGCAGGACGCCGCAACGATGATGGACGCAATCTGCGTCCGCGTGAATCTTTTGAAGCTTGGCGAGAAGTTAAAACCGGACAGGCTCAACCGTGGAACCAGAATGAAATCAAGCTAGCCCAATCCTTTGGTCTGCACTTATATATTGCCATCATGCAGCAACGTGTGGAGGATATGCTGCGGCATCACACCTCTCGCGACCTTCTCACTGGATTACCAAACCGTCTGTTGTTTGACGAGTTGCTGGCACTGGCATTGGTGAATATCCACCAACGCGGTGGTCTAGTAGCGGTGATGTTTCTTGACCTAGATCGGTTCAAAACGATTAATGACACCCTAGGTCATGCTGTGGGCGATCGCCTCTTGCAAAAAGTAACGGAACGACTGGCAGGATTCCTGCGCCCAGGCGATACCCTTGCCCGTTGGGGAGACGATGAGTTTACCTTGCTGCTGCCTCAAATTAATTGTGCAGACGATGCTGCCCAAGTTGCTCAGACCATACTGAGTGCGTTTGCAACTCCTTTTCAGGTAGATACCCAAGAACTGCATATCACCGCCAGTATTGGTATTGCCTTAGCTCCCTACGACGGTGAAGATGCTGAAACGCTGCTTAAACATGCAGACACCACACTCAATCGTGCTAAACAACAGGGGAAAAACAATTACCTGCTATATGCCCCCACCATGAATACTACGGCGTTTGAGCGGTTGGTGCTGGGTAATCACCTCTACAAAGCTTTAGGCAGACAAGAACTACTATTGCACTACCAGCCCCAAGTAGACATCAAGACAGGGCAAATTGTGGGCATGGAAGCATTGCTGCGCTGGCAACATCCAGAAATGGGCTTGGTTTCGCCAACTCAATTTATTCCGTTAGCAGAAGAAACCGGGCTGATCCAAGCGTTAGGTGAGTGGGTATTACGGTCTGCTTGTATGCAAAACCGAGCTTGGCAGTTAGCGGGTTTACCCAGAGTGCGAGTTGCGGTTAACCTCTCTGCCCGTCAGTTCCAGCAGCCCCACTTGGTACAAACCATTGCCCAGATTTTAAAGGAAACAAAACTGGAACCTCAGTATCTGGAATTGGAAATTACAGAAAGTCTAGTCATGCAGGATGTAGACTTTACCATTTCCGTTTTGCGGGAACTCCAGGCATTAGGAATCTGCATTTCGATGGATGACTTTGGCACAGGTTATTCTTCCCTGAGTTCGCTGATGTACTTCCCGCTCAACACGCTGAAAATTGATCGCTCCTTTGTTAGTAATATCAATAAGAATTCGTGTAATGCAGCGATCATTAACTCTGTGATCTCCTTGGGACACGGACTGAATTTGCAGTTAATAGCTGAAGGCGTAGAAACTTTAGAACAATTGGAATTTCTACGTATGGCTAACTGCGATATCATCCAGGGCTACCTCTTGAGCAAACCCCTTACCTGGGAAGCTGCCACTCAATTTTTGCAAGGAAAAGCACTCCAGCCAGCCTCAAAGCCGATCTCTCAACCTCCACACACCTTCCCCTTACCCCCAAATGAACCGCAGCGATTAGCGGCGCTATATCAATATCAAATCCTGGATACCCCACAGGAAAACGCCTTCGATGAGTTAAATAGTCTGACTGCCCAGATTTGTCAAACCCCGATTGCCCTAATCTCTCTCATTGATGAAAAGCGGCAATGGTTTAAGTCAAAGCAGGGCTTAACCCTCGCAGAAACTCCCCGCGATATAGCTTTCTGTGCCCATGCGATTCTGCAAGATGAGCTATTAGTTGTCCAGGATACGTTGAAGGATGAACGGTTTGCGACCAACCCCCTAGTCGCCTCAGACCCGAAAATTCGCTTTTATACAGGTTTCCCAATCGTCGATCCAGATGGCTTTGCTCTAGGCACCCTGTGTGTAATGGACTATGTGCCGCGAAAGTTAAATGCCCAGCAGCAAGAAACACTCAAAATCCTTGCTAGTCAGGTTATGACTCAACTACAGTTGCGCCGTAACCTGTTGCAACAGCGGCAGTTAGAAGAGCGACTCAACCGTGCCCAAGTTGCTGAAGTGGCGCAACAAGAACTGCAAAAAACGATCGCCGTATGCAAGCATACAGAAGAAGATCTGGTTGAGCAAGTCTACCTAGCTAAATTAGGGTCCAGTATTGGATCTATCCTTGGTAAAGCGGAAAAACTGCCCGTACTGCTGCAAGAATGTGTGGCAACTCTAGCTCAATATCCAGATGTGGCATTCGCTGGTATCTGGATGCAAGAGCGAACGACCGATGTTCTAGAGTTACAAGCCAGCGCGGGAGTGTCTACCCATCTGGAGAATGTCTATCGTCGCGTCCCTATTAGCGAGTTAAAGTTGGGGGCGATCGCTCAAAATTGTCAGCCTTTCCAAACCAATGCAGTAGTAGATGAACCGGATGTCATTGACAAAAGATGGGTCAAGCAAGAAAAGTTAGTGGCATTCGCTGGCTACCCGCTTGTTGTTGAGCATTCAGCCGTTGGAGTGATGGCATTGTTTGCCCGCAAACCTTTGACAGAGGCAGCGCTAGCTCAGTTAGCTGCTATTGCTAAGGGCATCGCCCGCTGTATTGAACATAAACAGACAGAGGAGTTACTGCGTCAGCAAACTCAGCGGGAACGATTGGTGGCAGCGATCGCCCAACGAATTCGCCAGTCGCTAGATCTTGATGAAATCCTAAATACTACAGTGAGGGAAGTACGCCAGTTTCTGCAAACTGACCGGGTACTTATTTACCGCTTCAAGCCGGATTGGAGTGGTGTGGTAACGGTGGAATCAGTCGGCAATGGCTTCTCACCAATCCTGAGAACAGTTATTGATGAACCGTGTTTTAGGAATGGTTATGTGCCTCAGTATCGTCAGGGACGTGTGCGAGCGATTGAGGATATTTACACGGCTGGGTTGAAACAGTGCCACATTGATTTACTAGCCGAGTTCCAGGTACGGGCAAATTTAGTGGTTCCGATTCTGCAAGGAGAGCAGTTGTGGGGGTTGCTAATTGCCCATCACTGCACTAGTCCGCGTCATTGGCGGCAACTTGAGATTAGCCTGCTGAGCCAACTGGCAACTCAAGCGGCGATCGCCATTCAGCAATCTGAGCTTTACCAGCAGGTGCAGCGGCAGGCTTCAGTTGATGGTCTTACCCTGGTAGCCAACCGACGGCGGTTTGATGAATATTTACATCAAAAATGGCAACAGATGACCCTGGTAGAGGCTCCTTTGTCCTTAATTTTGTGCGATATCGACTTTTTTAAGCTCTACAACGATACTTATGGGCATCCCGCAGGAGATGATTGTTTACGGCAAGTTGCCAAAGCCATCAATACAGCGGTGAATCGTTCTGATGATTTAGCTGCCCGCTATGGAGGCGAAGAATTTGCCATTATTCTGCCAAATACATCAATGGAGGGGGCTGTGCGTGTGGCAGAACGAATCCGCGCTCAAGTGAAAGCCTTGCAGCTAGACCACATCAAGTCACCTCTGGGTAAGTGTGTCACCCTAAGTATGGGGGTAGTAAGTATGAATTGGTCACCTGAAGCAACTCCACCGGCATTAATTGCAGCTGCCGATCGGGCACTCTATGAAGCTAAAGCACAGGGGCGCGATCGCATTGTGACTGCTTGACCACTCTTGACGCCCAAAGCGAAGAGTGTTTCAAAACGTATAAAACCAAATCCGGTTAATTAAGGCTACTTACTTAATTAACCAAATCCTCTTGGTGATAACCTTCTGCTCCTCAAGAATAAGGGTGCTACAAAAGGGGATTGGGTATTAGCCATGAGCTACTCTTCTGATGGGTAGATTAATTTTTGCTCTGCTTCTGAGTGTTTGTCGTTTAAGATCAATTCATATTTAATTACTGCGTATTAAAAACCCATATGTTTGCCAGAACACGCCGGATTTTGGGTCAATTTTTTAGTAAGTCTAGGAAAATCAACAACGAACCACTTAATAAAGTGAGTTTGATTGTCATTATTTTGATTGATATTTTTATTTTGCTTAATGTTTTTACGGGTCTTGATGATATTAGCAGATGGCATATCGACCCTTCGCAGGCTTATCCATGTTATTCCGAGTGGCAAAATTATCGAACACAAACCAATAAAGATACTATAGATAAAAAGTATGAATTTTTAAGGCTTTCCTTGTCCTATGACACTAACACTCAATCTAATTTCCAGCAGACCTATCAACAAGCCGAAGAAGGACATTTAGGAAACGTTTCAGAAATCTGCTTAACATATGCAAATTACAAAGATCAGATTAATAATTCCGCAAATCAGCAAGCTCTAAAAGCCATAGATCAGAAACAAGCAAAAATTAGTAGTCTTGAACAATCAAACCGCACTATTCGTAGCCAATATGACTCAACACTCTTAGAAAAGATTGCAGGTCAGTCTCGCAATCAATCCATTAATTCAGTTGGGGCTGAAAGAGCAAAACAGGCTTTAGATCAAAACACTAGCACAATTTCTACACTTAGGAAAGAAATTTCTAATCTTAAAAACGAATTGATTGCCAAGCCGGAAAGCCTTAGCTTCATAGCCTTTCTTAATGATGACGAAAAATTTAATGAAGTTGAAAAAGGCTATCAACAGGCATCCTTTTGGTATCCTAGTATCCAATTTGGGTTTCAATCTCTCTTTCTGCTGCCGCTTATTTTCGTTGCTTTATTAGTTCACAACTTTGCTCAAAGAAAAAGATACGGACTTATCTCGCTGATTAGCTGGCATTTGCTGGTTATATTTTTTATACCGCTAATCCTTAAAATCTTTGAGTTTCTGCAAGTCGGGGTAATATTTCAATTTCTCTTTGATATCATTAGTGCCCTATTTGGCGGGTTGCTTTTCCTAATCAGCTATGTGTATATCTTGATAATTCCGCTAATTGGGTTTGGAATTATCAAGTTCTTTCAAAAAGTTGTCTTTAATACTAAAGCTCAGGTAGCTAGAAGAATTCAACAATCCTGCTGTATAAAGTGTGCAAAAAAAATCAGACACCACGATAGCTACTGTCCGCACTGTGGTTATTATCAATACGTTGAATGCCAAAACTGTCACAATCTTACTTACGAACATATGCCATACTGTAAACAGTGCGGACATTCTCAAGAACAGAGCCACTTGTAATCGGTGAGGTCGTAAAAGTTCATCATTCTTGATGCAATCTGGATTCATGGTAGCCTCAAATCCTATTGCACATCTTTTTAAGGCACTGGCATATTCCTGGTCTTTATTTAAGCTAAAAGCCTGATTATAATGCTGATCAGCTACCAACGGCTTTTGACCATACCCGAAAGGTACCGAAGCGTTGAAAGATTATCTATTTGGCGTTCGAGGTTACTGGCGGCGGGTGATGGAATTTTGACAACTCCCCATAGCTAAAGTTCTTGTCATTACCCACATTTACTTCCTTTAAAACCCAGATTTGGGGGGTCTGCCCCCCAAACCCCCCATTGGGGGACGGTCGCGTCCCCCAAGCAGAGTGCGAAAGGTTTGATTATTGATGCTGATTTTCCTTTGTAGACAATGAAGTAGTCCTACCCCATTGGAACCCTCCGACGCCCCAAGCCCCTCGGACAAGAGTCATGCTTATTGATCGCCTAGATCTGCTGCTACACAGTGTATGGGTTTCAAGAGATATGGGTAATGACAAGAGCTAAAGTTAGGGGATTATTCTTACTTTATGCTGAACGCAGAAAGTGTGTAGTCGGGAGCTTAATCACTTATGTCTCCCCTCCTCTGTTCCAAATCAAACAAAGCCAACTGTACAGGGTTTTCCGGCTCATCCGGCAACCCCAATGATGTCAACGAAGCAATTAAACAGACTTGATATGAGTGAACTTTCCCTTCGTCCGGCTTTGATTACAAGAGTAGTCCCGGACTCAATTGCCGCTGAGGTGGGGTTTGAAGTTGGCGATCGCATTGTTTCGATCAATAATCAACGCCCCCGCGACCTGATCGACTACCAATTCTTATGTGCTGATGAAGTGCTGGAACTGGAAGTTATAGATACCGTTGGCAAAACCCATCAAATTGAAATAGAGAAAGACTACGACGAAGACTTGGGATTGGAATTTGATACCGCCCTATTTGATAGCTTAATTCAGTGCAATAACCGCTGCCCCTTCTGCTTCATTGACCAGCAGCCACCCGGAAAACGGCAATCTTTGTATTTCAAAGACGACGACTACCGCCTGAGTTTCCTCTACGGCAGTTATCTCACTTTGACCAATCTCACCTCAAGGGAATGGCAGCGGATTGAGCAAATGCGGCTGTCTCCCCTCTATGTTTCTATTCATGCGACAGAAGCAGAGGTGCGAAGCCGCTTATTAAAAAATCCTCGCGCAGGTCAAATTTTAGAACAGTTGCGCTGGTTTCAGGAGCGGCGTCTGCAAATCCATGCTCAAGTAGTTGTCTGTCCTGGTATTAATGATGGCATCCATCTGGAGCGTACCTTGCTCGATTTGGCGTCATTTCACGTCGGTGATGTGCCAGCTGTGGCTTCGGTGGCAGTTGTGCCAGTAGGTTTGACCCGCTTTCGCCCAGCAGAAGATGAGTTAACGCCAGTGACACCCCAGAATGCCGAAGATGCGATCGCAAGAGTGGAACGCCTCCAGACTCAATTTCGCGCCTCACTAGGTACAACTTTCGCATGGCTTGCTGATGAGTGGTTTTTAATTGCAGGTCAAGATTTACCACCGACCTCGCACTACGAAGACTATCCTCAAATAGGTAACGGTGTTGGTTCTATTCGCAGGTTTATTAAAGAATTTCAGGAAACTGCAAAAAACAACTTGCCCAAGCAAATCTCCCCACCCCGGAGATTTACTTGGGTAGTTGGGAACGCGGTTGAAAAAGCATTTCAGCCTATGGTGCTACAGCTTAATCGTGTTGCTGGTTTGGAAGTTAATTTAGTTGCCCTTTGCAGCGATTATTGGGGACAGACTATTACCGTCACAGGTTTATTAACGGGTCAGGATTTACTTCAGGGTTTACAGGGGAGAGATTTAGGCGATCGCATTCTGCTGCCTTCTGTGATGCTGAAGCACGACGAAGCCCGGTTTTTAGATGACATGACAGTTGAAGAACTCGCCTGTCAACTGGGAACGCCAATCTTGCCAGTTACCGGAGTCGAAGAACTGATCGAGACTTGCATCAATCCAGAACTGATACCAAGTTGCAATCAATAGAGTAATTTTGGGAACTGTGGATAAGAGGAAAAGGAGAATTTATCAAACTAAAAAATACGGTTAAGAACGCGACTTGGTATCACGCCTTTAAACGAAATAGACCTTTCAATTCTCGCCAAACTGGTGAGCTACCAGAGGTAGAGTGGGATTGGGTAAAGATACCGTGACTAGGGCTGAACAACAAGGACAATACAAATAATCCCGATACGACTAAGACAATAGCTGGGCCAGAGGGCAAATTGTAAAAGTAGCTGAGATACATGCCGGTGATGCTGGAAACAATCCCAATCCCAGCACCCAGTATCATTACTTGGTACAGTCGCTGGACTAACAGGTAAGCAGTTGCCCCTGGTGTGATTAGCAGTGACAGAACCAAAATAACGCCTACAGCCTTCATGCTGGCGACAATGGTTAGGGCAATCAGCAGCATCAATCCGAAATTGAGCAGATTCACCGGCAATCCAGCAGCTTGGGCACCCAAGGGGTCGAAAGTGTAGAATAGCAATTCTTTGTATAGCAGCACGACCACCAGCAGGACAATCGCCGCAATAATAGCTGTATCGCGGACTTCCTCAAGCGTGACGCCCAAAATATTACCGAATAAAAAGTGATTTAGGTCAATTTTGTTGTCTTTCTGGATTAGGGTAATTAAGGTGATGCCCAAGGCAAAGAAGGCGGAAAATACAATGCCCATTGCGGCGTCTTCTTTGATCGGCGATCGCGTCCTGATCCAGGCGATAGCCATCGTACTCAAAACCCCGGCAATAAACGCCCCCACAAAGATATTGGCTCCCACCATAAAGGCTATAGCTAGCCCCGGCAAAACCGAGTGGCTGATCGCGTCTCCCAATAAAGCTAGCCGCTGCACCATCAGGTAGCTGCCGACAACAGCGCATAGCAGCCCCACCAGAATCGCAATCACGAGCGATCGCTGCATGAAGCCGTACTGCAACGGCTCAATTAACGCATCTAGCATTAAGCCGCCTCTCCAGCAAAAAACATTACCTGACCACCATAAGCCCGGTACAGGTTTTCTTGACTCAGCACCTGTTGCCGTTCACCGGCAGCAATTAACTCTGTATTCAGTAAAATCAAGTCATCAAAGTGGGTAATAGATTCCCCTAAGTCGTGGTTGACAACCAGAACGGTTTTGCCTCCACGGGCGAGTTCATGAAATATATCAAAAATTATGGCTTGAGTTTTTTGGTCAATCCCAGCAAACGGCTCATCAAAGCAAAACACATCTGCCTCCTGAGCTAGTGCCCGTGCTAAGAATACCCGCTGCTGCTGTCCCCCCGACAACTGCCCTATGGGGCGGTTACGATAAGCACTCATCCCCACCCGCTCTAGCGCGTCTGCTGCCAGATGTCGGCTCACTGCTGAGAAGCGACGAAACCAACCTGTTTTCCTCACCCGTCCCATCATCACCGCATCCCAGACAGTAGCCGGGTAGCTCCAATCAATCTGCGATCGCTGTGGCACATAAGCAACCCGATCTAGCTGCTCCATCAACGGTTTATCGTTATATAGCACCGTGCCACCAGTAAAGGGAATCAACCCTAGCATTGCTTTGAGCAGGGTACTTTTGCCGGCACCGTTAGGACCAATAATTCCCGTCAGCCGCCCTGGTTTAATCTCACAGCTGATATTCCGCAACGCCTCTAATGCGCGGTATTGCACACCTATGTGCCTGATACTAATGGTTGCACTAGCCTCAGTGGGGATATTTTTCATGTGGCATACCAGCTGCGTCCAATCAGTATCCGGTGGCAAGGTGGCGGTGTTCATTGTAGTTTTTTATCTAAGTTTCCTTGAGCATACTGTAATAATGAAAGAATTATGAAAACATCTATAAAGTGAAATAATACTAAAGATAGACTGAAGTGATTACTCAAAACAGACACTGGTGGTTGGTGACAAGTGGGGTGCTACTCGGACTTTGGCTGAGTGGGTGTACGCAGCAAGGTAGCAACTCAGTAACAAACGGTAAACCCAACGTGGTGGCAACCAGCACGATTATTGCCGACTTGACGGACGAGGTAGGGGGAGAGGAAATTCAGGTACAGGGAATTCTCAAACCCGGTACCGATCCTCACGTTTATGAACCAGTGCCAGCAGACTCTGTGGCTTTAGAGAAAGCAAAACTGATTTTGTATAACGGCTACAACCTAGAGCCAGGGTTGATTAAGCTAATGAACGCTGCGGGATTAAACAGCCGCAAGGTAGCTGTGGGGGAATTTGCCAAGCCTTTAGAACTGGATAAAAAAGGCGAAAGAGTCCCAGATCCCCATGTTTGGGGCGATGCGGAGAACGTTATTCTCATGGTCAACGCTATCCGTGATGCGTTGATTGAGTTGTCACCAGAAGACCGAGAAAAATTTACACAAAATGCAGCACGGCTCACAAGTGAATTGAAGCAGCTAGATACTTGGATTACCCAGGAAATTAAAACTATCCCAGCTAATAAGCGCAAATTAGTGACGACGCACGATGCCTTTCAATACTATGCCCGTGCCTATAATATTCCAGTTGCCGGTACTTTGATTGGCATCAGCACGGAAGAACAACCTAGCGCTCAGACGGTGCAGCGACTGGTGGAGTCGGTTAAGGCAACAGGTGTACCAGCAATTTTTGCAGAAACGACAATTAATCCAGCCTTGATTAAAACTGTGGCACAGGAAGCTGGAGTGAAATTAGCGCCGAAGCAACTATATTCTGATTCAATTGGCACTCCCGGTAGTGATGGGGATTCTTACATCAACATGATGGTTGCCAATACGCGCAGCATTGTGGAATCACTAGGGGGAAAATACACGCCATTTCAGCTAGGTGAGGGAGAAAAAAAGTAAGCGATGGCTTGATTCTTAGACTATTACATAATTAAGCGATCGCTCAAAATTTAAACTAGATCTGAATTAATTTAATAGTGAAAATCTCTTTATTCACTATTTTGTCAATTGTCAGGCAGACTACTTTAATAACATTTAAACCAAGTTCTCTATCCGCAACGAGAATGTCAGGCCCTTTCAAAACTTCTTCTATTGTTAAAAATAGGAGAAGTTACTCAGCTTTGTAGTAAAGGTAGAGCCAGTTAAGAGCGATGTTAAAAATTAGGGTGTTGGGATTGACTTAGGTTGAAAAACTTTCGCTGTAATGAGTAACGGTGAGTATGTCAAGAAGTACTTCTACTCAACTACACCACGACCTAGCCTAGTCTTCTCCCAATACTGGCGGCGATCGCACTTTCCACCCCCAACCCCGCTTAAGTCTTCTCCAGACCTAGTAAACTTAAAATATTGTTACCTTTCTGATAAAACTTCACAATAAAAGAGAGGTGCTCAGCTGCGATGGCGACCCCCCAGGAAGACGTTGATATTGCACCCTTTATAGATCACGCCCTGCTCAACCCAGCGGCTACCCCAGAGCATGTGGATCTGTGGTGCCAAGAGGCAGAGCGGTTTAACTTTGCAGCGGTGTGTGTATATCCCGCCTACGTGCGACAGGCGGCGGATCTCCTCCAAGGCAAGGCACCGAAAGTGTGTACAGTGATTGGCTTTCCCACAGGTGCGACAACCTCAGCCGCGAAGCTTTACGAAGCCCAAGAAGCCGTAGAAAATGGGGCTACAGAATTGGATGTAGTCATCAACCTGGGCTGGTTGAAAGCTGGAAAACTTAACGAACTGCACCGGGAAATAGGCGAGATTTGTGAGGAAACAGGTCAAACTGTCAAGGCGATTCTAGAAACCGCCCTGTTGACAGATGCAGAAAAACGACAAGCCGCAGAAATATGTATGGAGGCAGGTGTGGCATTCTTAAAAACCAGCACTGGCTGGTCTGGAGGTGCCACGGTAGAAGATGTCCGACTACTGAAGGAAGTAACCAAGCAGCAAGTGGGCATTAAAGCGTCCGGGGGAATTCGGACGCGCCAGCAAGCCGTAGAGTTAATCATGGCAGGTGCCACACGGCTAGGAACATCTCGCGGCCCCGACTTGATCCGGCAGCGCGATACCCTGGATAAGGAGTATTGAGCAGTCATTAGTCATTGGCAACAAGACAGGACAAATGACAAAAGGTAAAAAGATTTAATGAGTCAAACCTATAAAGCCACCGGAATCAATCTCAAGAGTATGCCACTGGGCGAGAGCGATCGCCTAGTGACTATTTTGACGCGGGAGTTTGGCTTAATTCGGGCAGTGGCACCGGGCGCACGCAAGCACAAATCGAAGCTGGGCGGCAGGAGCGGGTTGTTTGTGGTCAACGAACTACTGATTGCCAAAGGGCGATCGCTAGATAAAATTACCCAAGCCGAGACTAAAGAATCTTACCCTGGGCTAGGCAAGGATTTGGGCAAACTCGCAGCCAGCCAGTATTTAGCGGAATTGGTACTGTGTCAAGCAGACGCCGAGCAACCGCAGGAGGGACTTTATGATGTGCTCAACGAACACCTGCGGCGTCTAGAGCAGTTGCCCACTACCAGCGTTAATGCCAGCGGAAATGACTCAGTTCTAGCCCACTTGTCCCACGGCATCTTTCACCTGCTGGCAATAGCTGGAATTGCCCCCCAGGTTCATGCCTGTTGCATTACACAGCAACATCTGATGCCAGACTTTACAGATCCAGAGTGGCGAGTTGGGTTTAGTCTAGATGCTGGTGGAACTGTTAGCTTGTCAGCGTTAAGCAGCCAGTCAGCCGCTACCGTGGCTATGGGTGTTGAAAAGAAAGCTCGTGTCCCGGTTGTGGTCGGCAAAAGCATGGTAGCGAAGACAAGCAGCGTCAGCTACCAAACAAGTGTCTCAACACTTGCACCCCCAAGAGTACACGCCAAACTCAACGCCATTGAATTAATGCTACTTCAGCAACTAGCTGGAGCAGAGTTAACCCAGCTAAACACAGTGTTAGTAAACGGGCAAGGGAGTTTATCCCAGCACCAATCTGCTGATACGGCTTGGTTAACCGTGGAGCGAATCTTACGTCAATACACCCAGTACCACTTAGGCTGCTCGATTCGTTCAGCGGCTTTAATGGATGCGTGTTTCTTTTAGTAGTGATGATTTTTAAAGAATAAATTCAATATTCCGTTGTTTGACAGCAGTTTAGTAAATATGGGTTCTACGATGACCCTAAACAGCCATAATGCGATTATCTGAGTCTGAACGAGAAGCACAATACACTGACCCAAAAGTATCTTCAGGCGTTGCCGATTCATCGCCCGGTGACGCCAACGGTCTAATGCAGACCGCAAGTAACGCCGCTGCCAACAGTGAGGGGGAAAATTCTGACCATACTTCCCCCAATCAAGAAGAGGGCGAAATCAGCCAACCGGAAACGCGGGGGTTTGTGCCGGTTCTCAAAAACCGCGACTTCTTAGCCCTCTGGAGCGGTCAGGTATTCTCCCAGCTTGCAGACAAAGTGTATCTGGTGCTGATGATTGCGATTATTGCCGATCGCTTTCAGGGGGAAAATCAGACTATCAGCGGTTGGGTTTCGGCGATTATGATGGCTTTCACCATTCCAGCAGTGCTGTTTGGTTCACTTGCGGGTGTATTTGTGGATCGGTGGCCCAAGAAGGAGGTGCTAGTAGCCACGAATCTCCTGCGAGGCATCTTAGTTTTGGGGGTGCCGATTTTGCTGTGGCTGTCTAAAGGAATGGAACTGGCAGGTTTGCCCGTGGGATTTTATGTTCTACTAATTCTCACCTTCCTGGTTTCCACGCTCACACAATTTTTTGCCCCGGCAGAACAGGCAACAATTTCCATGATTGTGGAGAAGCGTCACTTACTCTCAGCGAACTCGCTTTACACAACGACAATGATGGGGTCGTTGATTTTAGGCTTTGCTGTGGGCGAGCCAGTTTTGGGACTCGCAGATACCTTGGTGCAAAACTTGGGTATTGAGTGGCACATTGGTAAAGAAATGGTCGTGGGGGGATCTTATGCGATCGCCGGTTTACTGCTGCTGCTTTTAAAAACAGGCGAAAAAAATGGTTCCAGCGAGGGTGAAGCACCGCACGTTTTTCAAGATCTCCGCGATGGCATCGACTACCTAGGCAAACAGCGCCGTGTCCGGGGAGCGCTGATTCAACTGGGAATTTTGTTTTCTGTCTTTGCTGCCATGACAGTGCTGGCAGTGCGTCTAGCAGAGGTGATGCCCGGTTTGAAGTCATCCCAGTTTGGTTTTTTGTTAGCAGCTGGGGGGGCAGGTATGGGCTGTGGAGCGGCAATCTTAGGTCACTATGGTCAGCGGTTTTCCCATTCCCGCCTGAGTCTGTATGGTTCCATCGGCGTTGCTACTTGCCTGGTGGGAATTTCCCTATTTAGGCATCATTTGTTAATGGTTTTACTGTTGACGACGCTTATGGGTGCTTTTGGGGCAATGGTGGCTATTCCCATGCAAACTACTATTCAAGAAGAAACCCCAGAAGAGATGCGGGGGAAAGTTTTTGGGTTGCAGAACAACGCCATCAATATTGCTCTAACTTTGCCTTTAGCCTTAACGGGTGTAGCGGAGACTTTCTTGGGTTTGCAAACGGTATTTTTCAGTTTGGCGGCGATCGTACTCGCAGGACGTCTCTTAACCTGGTATATTTGCCGTACAGGATCAAGTCTGTCAAGTACCAATTGAATGCATATCGCCTGGCTGGGAAAAAAATCGCCCTTTTGTGGTAATGTCACGTATAGTCGAGAAGTAACCAATGCGTTGCTAGAGCGGGGTCATCAGGTTAGCTTCCTACATTTTGCCCAAGAAGAAACCGACCCAAGCAACTGGCCGGACTTTCAGGAAGTTCCTCTACCCTTCCTCTACACTTCTCAGGTTTACACTATTCCTACCCTCAAAGCCAGTAAGGTTTTGACGCACTCGCTGCGGGAGAAGAAGCCAGATATAGTACACGCCTCGCTGACTTTATCTACTCTAGACTTCCTGCTGCCGGAAATTTGCCAAGAACTAAATTTGCCCTTAATTGCCACTTTCCACACCCCCTTTGATGGCAAGCGGCGCAATCTCAAATCAGGAACTCAACTTCTGGCTTACCAGCTGTATGCGCCTTTCCTGGCAAACTACAACGGGGTGATTATCTTTTCTGAAGTTCAGCGCGAATTACTCAGCCGTCTTGGTGTGCCGCCGTCTAATATCACTGTGATTCCTAACGGCGTGGACGCGAATAAATATTCTCCTGGTTATTCTAATATAAAGGCGAAATTCAACGCCAAGCGCCTGTTTGTTTACCAAGGACGCATCGCCACAGAAAAGAACGTAGAGGCCCTGCTGCGGGCTTGGAAGCAGTCAGACATGGGGGATGAGTGCAAGTTACTCATCGTAGGCGATGGTCCCTTGAAGTCGTCTTTAGAGCCGCTTTATGGGTCAGAATACAATATTATTTGGCTGGGAACTGTTGCCGATGAGCAGCAGCGGATTGAAATACTTCGCGGAGCAGATGCCTTTATTCTGCCTTCTCTGGTTGAGGGGCTGTCGCTATCTTTACTGGAAGCAATGGCTTGTGGTGTCGCTTGTATAGCAACTGATGCGGGTGCCGATGGTGAAGTGCTGGAGGACGGCGCTGGGGTAGTTATGAATACTCAGGGGGTGGTTGGGCAGTTGCGAACCCTGCTGCCGCTGTTTCGAGATCAGCCGGAGTTGGCAACTTTACTGGGGAAAAAAGGACGAGCTAGGGTTCTAGAGCGCTATACCCTCAGCAGCAACATCACCCAGATCGAAGAACTCTATACCCAGATTTTACAGCAGCGACGGGTGCCGCTTCGGTTTTACTAATTTTGACACTCTTAAAAGTGATTGCGCGAAGCGTACGCCGCGTTAGCGCCTGCGTTGCCATTTCCGTCATTCGCAAATAGCCTCGTTGCCATAATAAAATATCCCGTTCATTAGCTAGATATACAGATGTGATAGCAAAACGCGATCGCATCTGTAACAATATTTTCAAATTTTTAGCATCAAGTCTCGCCTGACTTTGATTGCCGGCTGGTGTGTGTAAACTTGTAAGTAGTCTGCTGTAGGAAAAGAGCGATCGCATTTTCTCCCCTCATCTATTGTTGTCTAAAGATAGTTTTAATAAGTACAAACTATTTGCCTAGAGTCACAAATGAGGGAGAAAGATAACTACATCTGCAACAACCTCCTCAGAAACAATCGTCCAGAGGGTGGTCGGATGGAGAGCAACCGCTTTCAGCAATGGAGCCGAGTAATATGGGGCACGCGATCGCGCTTTTTAGCCTGGTACGTAGTCTTGATGGCTGTCTCTGCCTTGGTTTCCATTCTCGCCATCCGTCAGGTTCTGTTTCTTCGCCTAGAAAAGCGAATTGAAAAGTCTCTAGCTCAGGAAGTAGAAGAGTTCCGCCAATTAGTTAGAGGACGGAACCCAACAACTGGTGAATTTTTTGGAGATGATGTCTCTTCGCTCTTTAAGGTATTTCTCAGCCGCAATATTCCCAACGACGATGAGTTTCTGCTAACGCTATTGGACGGAAAACTCTACAGCTCGAGTCCAAGTGCGCTGCCAAAATACCTGCAAGAGAATTCCGATTTAATCAAGCGCTGGGCTAAACTAACTCAGCCGAAGCGAGGCCAGACTGTTATTTTAGATGGAACTATCCTCTATTTGACTGAACCAGTTTTCATCGGAAAAAAAATGCGAGGGACATTTATAGTTGTTCACTCTACAGCTGGAGAGCGGAACGAGATCGATGAAGCTGTGATTGCCATAACTCAGGTGACAATTGCTGTCCTCGCAGCCGCTTCAATATTAGCCTGGGTAGCTGCTGGACGGGTATTAGCTCCACTGTGGTTACTGACAGAAACGGCTCGTTCTATTAGGGAATCTGACTTGACTGGACGCCTTCCGGTTAAAGGCTCAGATGAAATTGCCGAGTTAAGCATCACGTTTAATCAGATGTTAGACCGTCTCCAGTCTGCATTCGCCAGTCAACGAGACTTTATTAATGATGCCGGTCACGAACTGCGGACACCCCTTACCATTATTAGAGGTCATCTAGAACTGTTAGAGGATAACCCCCAAGAGCGCCAGGAAACTTTGGAAGTTGTCATGGATGAGTTAGACCGCATGAACCGCTTTGTCGATGACTTAATCCTACTGGCTAAGGCAGAACAACCGGATTTTCTGGTGTTAAAAACCGTAGATATTAGTTCGCTCACCGAGGAACTCTACATCAAAGCAAAAGCTTTAGCCGATCGAGACTGGCGTTTGGAAAGCAAAGGAAAAGGTCTAATTGTGGCTGACCGCCAGCGAATTACTCAGGCGGTGATGAACTTGGCTCAGAATGCAACTCAGCACACAAAAATAGGGGATGTCATTGCCATCGGCTCTACTTTGAGTGCCCAGAAAGCTTGTTTTTGGGTACGAGACACAGGGGAAGGAATTTCTTTGGCTGACCAAGAGCGAATTTTCCAACGCTTTGCTCGTGGCACCAATAGTCGTCGTCGTTCTGATGGAGCAGGTTTGGGATTAGCCATTGTGCAAGCGATCGCCGAAGCTCACGGGGGTTCGGTCGAACTTCTCAGCCAACTGGGTGAAGGTTCGATTTTCACGCTTGTTATTCCCTTAGCACATTCATGATATTTTCTCCGACCAAATCAGTTGAGGTCGGGGCTTTTTATGCTTACAAATGATTCATCCTGCTTTCTTGCAGATTTATTGCATCCGGACAGAAATAATCCGTCAGTAAGGGTGTTAAGGGTTATACCATTGCTTTTTTGCACAGCTACAAATACTCCCTCTGCTCCTGAAAGCGGTATGTAGCGTATCAAAAGTGAAATGGTATTAGGTGTCGGGTTGTTGGGGGGGAAGGCACTCTTAGTTCCTAAAATCTGTCTACTCCTTAAGCTTGCAAAACTCAACCTTAACCTTCATTTGTTATGGGTTGTTAGTTATACGTGGTTAATTTTAATCTTCACATCCTCAGATGAACCGGATTTTGATTGCAGAAGACGAACCTCGCATCGTTACCTTTTTAGAAAAGGGTTTACGAGCTAATGGGTTTACCACCACAGTGGCAAAAGACGGTCATGAGGCTATTCTCATGGCTAACAGTGAAGATTTTGACTTGCTGATCCTAGATCTTGGTCTTCCTGGCAAAGATGGCTGGATAGTACTTGAAGAGTTGCGAGGTCAAGGGGAACAGTTGCCCATTATTATCCTTACAGCTCGTGATGAGGTGCGGGACAAAGTGGCTGGATTGGAGGGAGGCGCTGACGACTACGTGACCAAACCCTTTCGTTTTGAAGAATTACTAGCGCGGGTGCGGTTGCGGTTGCGCGACAATCGCTTGCCCAAAGGTAAAGAGGAAATGGTGCTGAGTGCAAGCAACATTATCCTGAACTTGCGGACTCGTCAAGTGCAAGTCGGCGATCGCCTGATTGAGTTATCAGCCAGAGAGTTCATCTTAACAGAAACATTTCTCCGCCACCCAGGACAAGTGATGAGTCGAGAGCAGCTGCTCAGTCATGTCTGGGGCTATGATTATGACCCAGGTTCCAATATTGTTGATGTTTATATAGGATACCTACGCAAAAAGCTAGGCGGCAATAAGTTCGAGACAGTCAGAGGTATAGGCTATCGGTTACGAACATGAGATTTTTAAGCCCCCGACTATGGATGAATCCTCTCCGGAAAGCGAGTGTTAGTTGTTAGTCGGCGTGTTGTTAGTTGTATTTTCTATGCTCCTACTGTACAGGTGGCGGCGAATAATCCCCCCAAACGGTCCGTGGTCGGGGCGGCATTGAGCCACCCCCTTCGGTAAAGGTTTATACGTGGTTTTGAAAAGTGCTCGCCAACCTCTGTAACTATAACTGTATGTTTGCTAAAAGCTGACTGAAGGATTGCTATACCTACACTGATCTCAGGTCATTTAGCTTTACATGAGAGTTTTCTCATAGAAACTTTAATTCAGTTTCATGTAGGTGCACCAATATATGAAATGTAGGGAAACTTAGACATCCACAAAACTCAGGTGGTATTTGAATCATGAAAAATATTCATGTTCTCGCAGTAACTGCTCTGACCTCGCTCAGCATGCTGGCAGGAACATCTATTGTTCGGGCTGAAGAAACCACTTGCCAGGGGACTCTAGGTGCTGTAACTGTTGATAACATTAGAGTTCCTGCTAGCAAGACCTGCAATTTGAACGGCACAAAGGTAAAGGGTACCGTGAAGGTTGAGTCCAACGCCACACTGAGGGCGGCTAACGTGAGTGTAGTCGGCAATATCCAGGCTGAGAATGCGGCATCTGTCTCCGTTAGCTCAGGTTCAATTGTAGGAGGCAGCATCCAGATCAAGCAAGGCGGTACCGCTAGCGTTGCTAGTTCCAAGATCAACGGGGACTTGCAGTTTGACGCCAACAGCGGTCGTTTAGTCGCAAATCTTAACCAGATAGGTGGCAGCCTACAGGCATTTCAGAACACTGGAGGGTTGTCTATTACAAACAATAGAATTGATGGGAATTTGCAGTGCAAAGAGAACCGTCCTCAACCTACTGGAGGCGGTAATATTGTCCAAGGAAATAAGGAAGACCAGTGTTCCAGGCTCTAAGGACGTTTGCATAACATGGAAGCATCAGCAGTGGTAAGCTCCTCAGTTTTGTGAACAGTGCTAGTTGACACCATGTTATCTCTCGGATGGCTTTAGAGCTATAAAGGCCATCCAAGTCTCGTCGGCTGCTGATAAACTCGCTTAAGCGTATTGATGTCTCTGGGGGAAATAGGGGGCGGATTACGCACCTGGGAAAAGTACAAAGCGTCTGTTTCTAAGGGACTATGCCCCCAGATACCCAGAGCATGACCAAGTTCGTGACGCCCAGCTGCCTTAATATATTCCTTTGACAAATCGGGACTCAGTAGAATGTTACACCTGTGGTACAAAACTGCTGGGGTGCCTGCGGCTTGTCGAATGTAAAACTCGTAGTGGGTTTCGGCTGAGCGGGCGGGGGGTAGCTGCAATTCGCCAGTGTCGCGCTTAAAAGAAGGTCGTAAGGGAGGGCGCGATCGCAAAATCGCAATATCTGCATTTTCCCGTTGCTCCACTACCACCAGAGGTAAATAAACGCTCCATTCCTGCACGGGTTGCAATACTGCCTCAACCCATTGCTGGAAACGACGGGAACTGGCGGATGTTCCGGCTGCGTTTAATGGTCGCTCCACATAAACCTTTAGGGGAAACTCTGACCAGACCAGATAGCCGAGATTGGTCGGCTTTACTTGGGAGAAATAATCACCCCTGCCTGTAGAGTCTTGCCATTGCTCTAGCGTGCGGGGCAGAGGGTGAGCTTGTAGGGGTGGTAACCCAGATAAGTTTTCTAACTCCGCTGTTGAGAACTGAACATTAATAAAAATACTCAGTAAGCCTGTGCAGATAGCTAGCACCAGTGCTACCAGTAGCCGCCTGCGCCGTAATATTAGCTTGAGCAACATGAAGAGCAAGCAGATAACGTCATGTCGCTGCGCTCCAATTCGTAATTCGTAATTAATACCCCATAAATAAATTTAGGGGCTTGGACATTGATGCTACGCATTTATGGCTTTTCCATAAAATTTAGGGGCTTGAAACCGGGAATTACGAATTATTTTGGTCAAAGTAATTCGTAATTAGTACTTACAATCAGTGGGGGCTTGTACCCTCTTTAATTACGAATTACGAATTACGAGTTAATAATTATTTTATCACCTCTTTTTCAGTCGAGGCATCTTTTTCAAGTCATAAATAGTTCTTAGAACCTATCCGAAAAGCCAATTTGAGGAGTTTTAAACCGCAGATATAGCGGGCAGCGCTTGCCGCAGGCTAAGCAGATATCTAGGCGACTAAAACTATTTTGCGGATAGGCTCTTAGAACTATCGGGCTAACCAACCGGCACTCAAAATCACACTTAAGCCCAGAAAAATGACGCTGAGTATCCAGGTAACACGGTTGAGTGCCGTTTCTGCGCTCTTAGTGCTAGTAAAGAGCTGGGCTTGGCCACCTATGCCCCCAATGCCGTCCCCCTTGGGACTATGCAGCAACACTAAAACAATTAAACCTACGGCAGAAACTGCCCAGATAGTTTGAATGATGTTAATTACGCTCATGGTTAGTAGTTTAGTAGTTGGTTGTTAGTAGTTAGTAGTTAGTGGCTAATAACTACTAACTACTAACACGCATCACAAAGAAACTCGCACTGGCGTCCGATTAGCTCGGACTTCAAACTCAATCGGGAGCACCATTGAGCGACCTGTCATTTCTGGTGGTTGGGGCAGTTTTAAGATTTCTAGAATCGTCGGTGCAATATCTGATAGACGACCATCAGTTCTTAAAGCCACTTCCGTACCATATCCAGGGATTTTTAATCCCTCCCCTTCAACCAGGATAAATGGTACGGGATTAGTTGTGTGAGCTGTCCAAGGGTTGCCGTCCTCATCAAACATACATTCAGCGTTGCCGTGGTCAGCTATGATGATCGCCGTTCCGCCAGCTTTGTTGATGCTCAAAAGCAGCCTTCCCAGACACCGATCTACGGTTTCCAGCGCTTGAATGGTGGGTTCCATCTTACCTGTGTGTCCTACCATGTCTGGGTTGGCGTAGTTGATGACGAGTAGGGAGTAAATGCTTTTTTCAATAGCTGCGATCGCTACATCTGTGAGTGGTTCTGCCGACATCGCCGGTGCTCGGTCGTAAGTCGCCACCATTGGACTTTGCACCAGTTCCCGGTCTTCTCCTGGAAAAGGCTGCTCAAGGCCACCGTTGAAGAAATAAGTTACGTGGGCGTATTTTTCTGTCTCAGATGTGCGAAACTGGCGCAGGTCGTGCTTGGCAATCACTTCTCCCAGAAGGTTACTCAAGTTCTGAGGTTCAAAAGCCACTAACACCGGCAAGCTAGGTTCGTACTGAGTAAATGTTACAAACGTAAGGGGCTGAATCTGCTGCCGTTCAAAGCCGTTAAAGTTGGAAGCAACAAAAGCACTGCTCAGTTGTCTTGCCCGGTCGGGACGGAAGTTAAAGAAGATTACTCCATCCTCTGGTTCCACAGCCCCCGGAGCAATGCGTGTCGGGAGGATAAACTCGTCTGTCACTCCTTGTGCATAGGAAGCCAGCATGAATTCTACAGGGGAATGACCATTCCCTAAACCATCCTGGGCGATCGCATCGTAGGCAAGTTTGACACGATCCCACTTGTGGTCTCGATCCATAGCGTAGTAGCGACCACTGATGGTGACAATGCGCCCCACGTTAATCAAGTCGATGTGGTCTTGAATTTTCTGAATTGCCTCGACACCCTCTTTGGGAGATGTATCGCGACCATCTGTGATGGCGTGGATACAAACCTCTGGAACTTCTTGCGCTTTGGCTAAATCCAGCAAACCGAGTAAATGATCGAGATGGGAATGTACCCCGCCTTCAGAGCAAAGTCCGACCAAATGCAGCTTTCCTCCCCGAATCCGGACATCCTGACACGCTTGCACCAGAGCTACGTTACTCAGTATGGAACCATCTTCCACTGCGTCTGAGATGCGAACTAATTCTTGCGGTACAACCCGCCCAGAACCAATATTGAGGTGTCCCACTTCCGAGTTCCCCATTTGACCTTCTGGTAGCCCCACTGCTTTACCAGAGGTGAGGAGCAGGGTGTGAGGATAAGCTGCCCAAAGACTATCCATCACGGGGGTGTTGGCAGCGGCAATGGCGTTGCCTTCAGTTTCTTCGCGGTAGCCCCAGCCGTCTAAGATGACTAGCACCACGGGAGAGACAGGTGCTTGCGCCATAGTATTGCCCTTTCTTTCAGTGATTTAACGAAATAATAGCACTGAGATTAGCAATTTTCTGTTTATTTTTACCGATTTATTCTGTTCATGACGTTTTCGGGAGGTGGGGTTTGTTTTGAGGATGGCGAGCGCGATCGCACTCCTACTGCTATTTGTTATTTCCATCCCTAATAGGGATTAGTACATAGCTTGCCCAGTCCCGCTAGTCAAAGCCCTACGGGCTATTATATATATCCTATCGCAGAGGTCAATCTATTTTGGATTAAAGAATTTACCTCGCCCTGCATAGTAGAGACGCCCTGCCAGGGCATCTCTACTTGAACCAAATTTCACGTCCTCAATCGTTAATCAAAAATCGGTAATCCTACGGCTAAAAGTCGTGCTCAAGCCCCAAATCTCAACTTGGTCGAGCCCTAAAACAGCTGTTAGCACCGTATTAGGCAGGGCTTATTTGCCTTTAGCAGCAGCCTTTGCAGCTTTGGCAGCTTTCTTAGCAGCTTTTTCGGCGGCGAGCGCAGCTAATCTCGCTTGCTCTTTTTCCTCAGCAATTTTATCCAAGTAGTAATGATAATCCCCTAGATAGATGCGGAATTCCCCGTCACGAATCTCAACAATTTTGTTAGCTACTTTGGAGATAAAATAGCGGTCGTGGGAGACGATTATTGCCGTACCATCATAGTTTTGGAGTGCTTCTTCCACCATTTCCTTGGCGGGGATATCCAGGTGATTGGTTGGTTCATCCAGAATTAGTAAATTAGCTGGACGCAAAAGCATTTTAGCGAGGGCTAAACGAGCCTTTTCTCCCCCACTCAGGGCTACAACTTTTTTAAGTACTGTGTCGCCACTAAATAGAAATCGTCCTAAAAGTGTACGAACTTCCTCATTTTTCCATTCTGGAACTTCGTCATGGATAGTTTCCATAACAGTTTTGTCCAAATCTAGTGCTTCAGCTTGATTTTGCTCAAAATAGCCAGGGATGACGTTGTGGTTGCCCAATTTTACTGTGCCTTCTGTGGGCTTTTCCATACCCATAATCATGCGTAGCACAGTGGATTTCCCCGCACCGTTGGGACCGAGAAAGGCAATGCGATCGCCCCGTTCAATAAGCAGATCTGCCCCTAAGAATAGAATCTTGTCATCATAGCTATGCACTAAATCTTTAATTTCCACCACCTCACGACCACTCCGGGGCGCTGGGGGAAAGCGAAAGTGAAGATTTCTTAAAGAACCTGTTGGTGCTTCAATTCGCTCAATTTTATCTAGTTGTTTCTCGCGGCTTTTTGCTTGGGTGCTGCGGGTGGCGCTGGCACGAAAGCGATCCACAAATGTTTGCTGTTTTTCCAGTTCTTTTTGCTGGCGTTCATAAGCGCTTAGTTGGGCTTCTTGTGCCTCAGCTTTTTGTAGTAAATAAGCCGAGTAGTTGCCCAGGTAAGCGGTAGAAACACCGCGTTCAGTTTCCACGATCTGAGTGCAGAGGCGGTCGAGGAACTCCCGGTCATGGGAGACAATTACCATCGGGGTCATTAGCCCCTTAAGATATGTTTCCAGCCATTCAATTGTTTCTAGATCCAGGTGGTTAGTAGGTTCGTCCAGCAGCAATAAGTCAGGTTTTTGTAGCAGGATCTTGCCCAAACTCATCCGCATCTGCCAGCCGCCACTAAAGGCACTCACTAGGCGATCGCCATCTTCTTGCTCAAACCCCATTTCTGGCAAAATCTTCTCAATCTGTGATTCTAATCCGTAGCCATTCAACGCCTCGAACTGACGCTGTAGCTTATCCATTTTGTGGATTAGTTTGTCTAACTCCTCTGGCGTGGCGGTTTCCATCTCCCGATGTACCTGCGCCAGAGATTCATGCACAAAGTTTGCTTCCCCAAACGCCCGCCATAACTCTTCTTTGACTGTACGGGTGGGGTCTACCTTGAACTCTTGAGTTAGGTAAGCTATGTGTAAACTGGCAGGACGAATGACTTCCCCAGCTGTCGGCTCAATCTCTCCGGCAATAATTTTCAGCTGGGTAGATTTGCCTGCACCGTTGACGCCGACTAAGCCAATGCGATCGCCAACTTTGACTTCCCAGTTGACATTTTTGAGGACTTCTCCTGTAGGGTAAACTTTACTGATATGTTCGAGTCGCAGCATTACGGTGTCTCCAAGGCAGCTGGGGTGAGGGCTAATTACTAGACTGCTGGCGATTAGTAGAGTTGCCAGCAGGCTTTATCAGGCAATATGGGGAATACCTCAGTCAATCTTAACGAAATTTAATTATAAATTAAGTCATTGGTTCAACAAGATGACACCGAGTTAAAAAGGGGCGACTCAAGGTTCCCCCTTTTTAAGCAGGGCTGATTTACTGTCATGGTAGAAAAATTTATCAGTTGAGAAAACCTGGTTTGGGGGTTTCCTCCCAATCCACCCGTTGGGAGACGCGACCGTCCCCCAAACAGAGTCCGAAAGGTTTGGTCGGTTTGATGCTTATTTTCCTTTCTAGACAATAAAGTAGCCTCCCTTTTCGATAGGACTATTGCCTGCTTGTGATTAACATCACATAGTTAGGCTAGTCAAGTCACAAACACATTAATTAACATTTTGTTACATTTATTTACATAAAGAAACAAGCAGGAGAAACAACAAATGTATACAACTACTGATGAAAGAGGCATTCTCAATAACTACGCGGCTGAGCCAAAAATGTCTTATGCCGAATATCCTTCCGAGTTTCAGCGGCGTCGTTATGCTCTCCAAGGGGGATTAGCGTTCTTGTTAGTCGGCTTGTTGGTATTGACTGCTTTTGGTGTCAGCTAAACTATCGCGCTTGATTGCAAGAAACAAAGGAAAACGGCTATGACTATTTTGATTGCTTTGTTTGTCGTCGCTTGGGTTGCTGCGGTGGTAATAGGCACACAGGCTTACTTCCGGGGTGAGCAGTCTAAGCCTATTCATGAACGCAACTGGCGTTCTCAGTCCTTTGAACAACTGGCTAAATCTATCACTGGTGCCGATATCAACTACTTAGAGCGTGTTCCAGCCTACAGTCTGGATGCTTATGCCAGCAAAAATTTACCTAACTGAAATGTAAGTGCGATCGCATAGACAACCCCCAGCCCGCAACTGGGGTTTTATTTTTTAGTTAAATAAGCGGAATCCTGGCGATCTACCGCTCTGGGGAGTCGCCCTTGGCTATATGTGCTAAGCCCATGCCAAGGGCGATCGCACCTTACTAAAAAAGCGAGGCACAAGTAAGTCCTCGCTTGCAGCTAGTAAATTAATTAAACAGGCTAATTTAACAAGAAAAGAAAAAAGTCAATTACACAGAGGTAGGAGTAGAAGTTGAAGCTGCCAACTCCGCTAAGCGTTCCTGCTGATCTTGGGAAATGCAAGCCTGAATTAGTGGGTCCAAATCGCCTTCTAGAACTGGATTCAGGCTAAAGTTTTGACCTAAGCGGTGGTCGGTGGCGCGGCTATCTTTGTAATTGTAGGTGCGAATTTTTTCTGATCGTGACCCGGTACCTACCTGCGATCGCCTCATCGAGGTCACCGCTTCCTGTTGCTCCCGTAGCTTCATCTCATAAAGCTTAGCGCGGAGAATTTGCATCGCCCGCTCTTTATTTTGTAGCTGACTTCGCTCTTCCGTACAGAAAATGCGAATTCCGGTGGGTTTGTGGAAAAGGTCAGCCGCTGTTTCCACCTTGTTGACATTTTGACCACCAGCACCACCAGACCTAGCGGTGCTCATTTCAATATCCTTCGGGTCGATATGTACCTCTACTTCATCCACCTCCGGCATTACTGCCACCGTAGCCGTTGAAGTGTGAACCCGTCCGCCAGCTTCCGTCACTGGCACTCGCTGCACCCGATGCACACCTGCCTCAAACTTTAGCTTGCTATAAACCTTGTCGCCTTGAATTTCTAGAACGGCTTCTTTAAAGCCTCCCATCTCAGCTAGCGACTCACTAACCAGCTTCACCTTCCAGTTTTGGTTTTCGGCATAGCGCGAGTACATCCGTATTAAATCACCTGCCCAGATACTGGCTTCATCGCCACCTGTGCCCGCGCGAATTTCCAGCATGATGTTTTTGTCATCATTGGGATCACTCGGCAACAGCAAAATTTTCAGGCGCGTTTCTAGCTCCTGTAGCTTAGCGTCCAGTTCCTGAACTTCCAGCGCTGCCATCTGTTGCATTTCTAGATCGGCACCGGCTTCTTTATGTATCTGCCTTGCACCTGCTAAGTCTTCCTGAGTTGTTTTCCAGGTTTCATAGGTATTGACAACTTCTTCCAACGAGGAACGAGCTATTGCTACCCGTTGCATCTCTTGATGGTCATTAACAATATCAGGATCGGCAAGGCGTCGAGTCAACTCATGGAAGGTTTGCTCAACAGATTTTAGTTTTTCTAGCAGGTATGTTTCAGCCATGACAGCGATCGCTCCATAAAAACAGCAGGTTGCTGAGTGTTAATACTCACGCGACCCAGCAGGCTGGGTCAGGTAATAACAGCAAGCAAACCCGCTATTGATCCGGTTGAGAACCAGAGGCATCTGCTGGAGCGGCGTCCGCTGGAGCGCCGTCCGCTTCCAACATGCCGTATTTCCGCAGGAAGCGCTCCACCCGTCCTTCGGTGTCAATAATTTTCTGGGTTCCAGTGTAAAAGGGGTGGTTGCCAGACCAGACATCAACGTGCAGTTCCGGCTTAGTTGAGCCAACGGTCATAACTACTTCGCCGTTGCAGTAGACTTTTGCCTCTGGATACCACTTGGGGTGAATATCAGCTTTAGCCATAATTTTCCTCTTCTTGACAATCTTGCCAATCTATTGTATCAGATACACTTAATTACTTGATTAATAGTCTTTGGTTCTTTGGTAAAGTTATGAGTTATAAGTTTTGAGTCTTGACTTAGAAAAAATTTATTTAATTCAAAACTCAAAACTCAAAACTCAAAACTGTATATTAACGCTTCGAGTATTGTGGAGCCTTACGAGCTTTATGCAAGCCGTATTTCTTCCGTTCTTTTGCGCGTGGATCGCGGGTTAAGTAGCCTTCTACTTTTAAAGGCTTGCGGTTTTCTGGATCTAGCTGGCACAATGCTCTAGCTACTCCTAAACGAACCGCGTCAGATTGTCCAGTTAACCCGCCTCCATGAGCGTTGACCAGAATGTCATACTCGTTTTCCAGCCCCAATGTTTCTAAGGGAGCCTTAGCTGCGGAGATGTAACCGGGATTGAAGTTGAAGTAGTCGTCTCCAGGCCGCTTATTAACAATCATCTGACCGCTACCTGGAACTAGGCGCACCCGTGCCACTGCCGATTTACGACGACCTGTGCCCCAGTACATAGCTCTACCGCTCTGATCGGTTACTTGCATTAGTTTTCTGCTCCTGGAATAGTATTAATCTTGAGTTCTTGGGGTTGTTGCGCGTCGTGGGGATGGCTTGAACCTGCATAAACTTTCAGCTTGGTAAACAGCTGTCGGCCTAGAGAATTTTTGGGTAACATCCCCCGCACCGCCTGTTCGACAATTCGTTCTGGCAGACGATCTTGTAACTTGGCAAAAGTTTCGGTTTTCATGCCGCCGGGACGCCCAGAATGACGGCGGTAAAGTTTTTGGCTGCGTTTTTTGCCAGTGACGGCTACTTTTTCAGCATTAACGACAATGACGAAGTCGCCAGTATCCATGTGGGGGGTAAAGGTGGGTTTATTTTTACCCCTCAGGATTGTGGCTATCTCAGTGGCTAAACGCCCTAGCCGCTGGTCGGCGGCATCAACGACGTACCACTTGTGTTCTAGGGAGTTCTGAGGAGGGAGGTAGGTTTTGTTCATTTTTTTTGTTAGTTGTTAGTTGTCATTGGTCATTGGTTAAGTGCTTTGGACTAAGGACTAGGGGGCTGGCATGGGGACAGGTGGCTCGGCAAGGAGGAACTTCGGCTGCGTGTCAAACCAAGCTTCTGGGGGAAAAGGTGAGTCGGGGTAGCCCACGCGCAACAGGCACAGGCCCTTGGCAGGTGCAGCATATTTAACTTGATCCCGCTTCTCGTTCACCCACAGTTGGGTAAAATTCTCAGGCGAGCGCTCTTTTGTGCCTACCTGTACCAGCAATCCCACCAGCAGCCGCACCATGCCATATAAAAATCCGCTAGCCTGAATCTCAATATGAATAAATGAGCCTTGCCGCTGGCACTCGACCTCTTGAACATCTACCCATGAATGCGATCGCCCCGAATTAGAGCGGTGAAAAGCCGCCAGGTGGTGGCGACCAATCAGGGGGTCTAAGGCGGCCTGGATGAGTGATTCATCCAGCGGTGCATGATAATAATGCCAACTAAATGGTCGCACAAACAAGTTAGGCAGGGAGTCGGTATAGAGGGTGTATCGATACCGCCGCCAACTGGCACAAAAACGGGCGTGCCAGGTGGGAGGCACTGATGCCGAGGCTCTGATCAGGATATCCTGGGGCAGCCGAGCGTTGAGTATCTTACTCCACCGTCCAGCTGGAATCGGACCTGTGGCGTCAAAGTGTGCCACTTGCGCTGCTGCATGAACACCGGTGTCAGTGCGACCAGCGCCGTGTAATGTCACCGGTCTATCCAGCACATTAGAGAGTGCTTTTTCTATCTCCTCTTGCACTGTACGCCCCTTCGCCTGTCTCTGCCAACCCTGAAAATGAGTGCCCAGGTATTGAATTACCAGGGCAACTCGCTGTGCCGATTTGGGGTTTAGGATTTGGGATTTTGGATTGCTGATCATAAATCTAAAATCCACGCCTCAAATTAGACCAGCTCGATAATAGCCATTTCCGCGTTATCTCCTCGGCGTCGCACGGTTCTGGCAATTCGGGTATATCCCCCGTTGCGATCGGCGTAGCGGCTGCCTACTTGCTCAAATAAGGCATGAACCAGCTGTTTATCGTAGATATAACCCAGCGCCTGACGCCGCGATGCCAGAGAGCCATCCTTAGCTAAGGAAACCATCTTTTCTACTTCCGAGCGCACAGCTTTTGCCCGTGTTTTGGTGGTGGTGATCCGACCATGACGGATTAGCTCAGTTGCCAGTGCTCTGAGCAGGGCGCGGCGCTGGTCAGCTGGAAGCCCTAGTTTATTAATACGACGTCCATGACGCATCTTCCTTTATCTCCCTCTAAACTCCTAATTTGACTCTAATTGCCGCTTTAAAAGCTTCAGCTAGGTTTTGCGGACTTTTCGTGCGGTAGTGTAATCCCTAGGCGTTGCTGCAACGCTTCTATGACTTCTTCTGCGGACTTTTGACCAAAGTTTTTAATCTCCAGTAGGTCTTCCTGGCTATAATCCAGTAAGTCTGCCACTGAATTAATCTGCGCCCGCTTCAGACAGTTGTAGGCTCGCACCGACAGCTGCAATTCTTCTATGGGAATTTGACTGTTGGGATTGTCATCAGCTGGATAATCGTCTTTCATCGACTCCAGGCTGATATCTTTGAGGGGGCTGAACAGATCCACCAGTATATTGGCTGCTTCACTAAGTGCCTCTTGGGGGCGGATGCTGCCATTTGTCCAGATTTCTAGGAGCAGTCGATCTCTATCGAGGGAGCCGTCAAGGCGGGCATCCTCAACGCTGTAGTTCACCTTCTGCACAGGCATAAATACGGCATCAATCTGGAGAAAGTCTAAAGCACTTGCATCTTCACGGCTTCTATCTACAGCTCGATACCCTTTCCCTTTCTCGATGCGAAACTCCATTTCCAGCCGTGCCCCCTCCGCCAAGGTGGCAACATATTGGTTGGGATCGACAATCTCCACTTCCGAGGGCAAGTCAAACTGAGTTGCTGTTACTCTGGATGGTCCTGTAACCGTTAATCTACCAATCTGGGGTTGAGCGGTATAGCTTTTGAGGACGATTTCCTTCATGTTCAGCATGATTTCCAGGACGTCCTCTCGTACCCCTTCAATTGTGGCAAACTCGTGATTGACACCGGCGATGCGGACAGCCGTCACCGCCGCTCCTTCCAAGTTTGACAGTAGTATGCGCCTCAGCGCGTTGCCAACGGTCGTTCCTTGACCGCGTTCGAGAGGCTCTAGGACAAATTTGCTATATTGACTCTGATTCTTCTCCGTCTTAGACTCTACACACTCGATCTGAAACTGCGCCACGGAGTTACCTCCCTTATTCATAGAACCCCACCGAAAGCACGCCCCACGCTTGACTGGGCATTTTTTAAACAAAAAAATGCCTCTGTCAGCATGCTATATTCCGACACTTCAACTATTTGGACTTTTCCGCGAACTATTTAGCCGCCAGTAGCCAACTAGATTTGGCTACTCCTTCAGATGTCTTTTGGAAAAGAAATCTTACCTATACTCGACGCCGCTTGGGAGGGCGACAGCCGTTATGAGGAATTGGCGTCACATCGCGAATTAAGGTGATTTCAAGCCCTGAGCCTTGAAGCGATCGAATCGCAGTTTCTCGACCAGCACCTGGACCAGTAACCATCACTTCAAGCTGACGCATACCCTGATCCATGGCGCGGCGAGCGGCACTTTCAGCGGCGGTCTGTGCGGCAAAAGGGGTTCCTTTTTTAGCACCCTTAAAACCACTTGAGCCACTGGAGGCCCAAGATATGACATCTCCGCTGTTGTCAGAAATTGTGACGATGGTGTTGTTAAAAGTAGACTGAATGTAGGCTACTCCGTTAGGTACATTGCGCTTTTGCTTTTTTGCACCGGTTTTTTTAGTAGGTTGTCGAGCCATGTTGGTCTATTTGAAGATAGTGAAGTGATAATCGTGAAAGGCACCAACTCATCGCCATGCAATTACTTCTTACCTGGCGCTTTTTTCTTGCCAGCAACGGTACTACGCCGACCACGACGGGTTCTGGCGTTGGTACGTGTTCGCTGACCGCGCACTGGTAACCCCAAGCGATGACGACGCCCTCGATAGGTGCCAATATCAATCAGGCGCTTGATGTTCATTGCCTCCCAGCGCCTTAAATCCCCTTCAATCTGATAAGTGGTTTCTACGGACTCCCGCAGAGTGGCAACTTCGGCATCAGTTAAGTCTTTGACCCGTGTGTCAGAATTGATTCCCGTTGTTGCCAAAATCTTCTGGGATCGCGATAGCCCGATTCCATAGATATATGTCAGACCTATCTCGACGCGCTTGTCGCGAGGAAGGTCTACCCCAGCTATCCGTGCCACGCTTTTTGTCTCCCTAGTTATGCGTTTGTGCTAATTAAGACAATTTCATTGATGGTAGGTTAGTTAACCCTGACGTTGCTTATGTTTTGGATTAGAGCAGATGACCATGACCCTACCGCGACGCCTAATGACGCGGCATTTTTCACAAATTTTTCGGACGGATGCTCGAACTTTCATGCCTATTCTCGGCAACACTGCAAGCTCTGTATTATATCACTTTTTGGTTTTTGATGTCAGCAAGTTGAGGTTCACAAAATTTTATTTAGAAACCTTTGTTTAAGCTTACTTTTTGTTACGCAGACGGTAAGTGATTCTGCCTTTTGTTAAGTCATAGGGGGTGAGTTCCACTTTGACGCGATCGCCTGGCAAAATTTTGATGTAGTTACGACGGATTTTGCCAGAGATATGGGCTAAAACATTAAACCCATTATCTAAATCCACGCGAAACATGGCGTTGGGCAGGGATTCTGTCACCGTGCCTTCCATTTCGATTAAATCTTGTTTAGCCAATTTGTATTTACCTCAATTCATGCCAATGATTGGCTGGATGCCAACGAAACCCCACTCAAAGACACCCAGCGGCAGCAGGGTGTCGAGCAAGGGTTTATTACATATTTTATCAAAACTTTACCAAAAAGCCGTAGTAGACTGCAAATGTTCTACCACTAGATGTTTGGCAAAAGATGTCCTTAGGCAACTGAAACTAACCGTCCTCGACCGTCTCAACCAGCTGTTTCAGGGCGTCGGTGACTTGTTGTAGGGGGCGATTGCCATCAACCGAAGCTAGAGAATCGCGATCGCGGTAGAAATCAATCAAGGGCGCTGTTTGTTGGCGATAGACTTCCAGACGTCTGCGAATAGTTTCTTCGTTATCATCCTGGCGTCCACGTCCCAACATCCGAGTCACTAATACCTCGTCCGGCACTTCCAGATTAACGACACAGCCGTACTCCTGTTTCATATCCTGCAATAGCTCATCCAAAAACGCAGCTTGACTGACGTTCCGGGGAAAGCCATCGAGAATCCAACCATTCTGGGCATCTGATTGGCTCAGGCGTTCCCGCATCAGATCCAGGATCAGAGCATCCGGAACCAACTCGCCACGCTCCATATAGGACTGAGCTTTCTGTCCGAGCGGGGTTCCCTGAGCCTGAGCCTCCCTTAAAATATCTCCCGTCGAAATATGAGGAATTTCACATAGATTCGCCAGGATTTTGGCTTGAGTTCCTTTACCTGCCCCTGGAGGCCCCAAGAATATCAATCGTGTCACTTGTCCGTTGTCCATTTATTGCGTTGTCCTTTGTCCGTTATCCTTTGTCTGTCGCCAATGACAAATGACTTTTGACAAAGGCGATCGCTACTATTGCTTCACCATCCCTTCATATCTCTGGGAGATCACGTAAGTTTGAATTTGTTTGGCTGTATCAATCGCTACGCCCACCAAAATCAGCAAAGAGGTAGCTCCCAGTCCCTGAAAAGTGGTCACCCTTGTAGCACTCTCGACTGCTGTGGGGATAATTGCCACCAAACCAAGAAAGATTGCTCCTAAGAACGTCAGTCGATTCAACACCCGCTCAATGTAGTCGGCTGTGGCACTACCAGGACGAATTCCAGGAATACTAGCTCCCATTTTCTTCAGGTTCTGTGCCATATCCACTGGGTTCACAATCAGGGAGGCATAGAAATAACTGAAGAATACAATCAGCACGAGATAAACCGCACTATAAAGCCAAGGTGTTGGTCCATCTGGTCTCAGAAAAATAGCGACCTGACTGAGAACTTGATTGACTGGAGCTAAAAACTTGTTGCCACTACTGTTCTGTGTAAACTGAGCTAGAGAAATTGGTAACACCAGGACGGCAGATGCAAAGATAATCGGCATCACGCCCCCTTGGTTAAGGCGCAACGGTAGGTAACTAGTCCGCTCCCGGTAGAGGCGACGACCTACTTGACGCCGCGCTGAGATAATCGGAATTCTGCGGGTTCCCTCCTGCACAAAGACAATCCCGACAATCATCACCAGGAAAACCACTAGCAGGATAGCTACCCGACCGACAATCTCCCGGTCACCACTTTGAGCCAGTTCAAAGGTTTGCCCCAAGGAGCGTGGCAGCACGGCAACTATATTGAGAAAAATCAATAGGGAGGCACCGTTACCAATACCCCGCTCGGTAATCAACTCCGACACCCACATGACGAACATGGCACCGGCTGTCAAAGCCAGAGCTATCTCAGCAATGAACACAGGGCCGCCATTTCCGGCTGTGGCGTAGCGCTGAAGCCATAGGGCAATCCCCACGCTTTGAACCACCGCCCATCCCAGTGACACATAGCGGGTAATCTGAGAAATCTTCCGACGCCCAGCTTCCCCTTCATTTTTCTGTAAGTTTTCTAGGGAAGGAATGGCTGCTGTCAGCAGCTGCAAAATAATGGAGGCATTGATGTAAGGCAAAATTCCCAGGGCAAAGATGCCCACAGCAGAAATGCCACCTCCAGAGAAAATGTCCAAAAATCCTATGAGCGGGCTATTTTGAAGCTCTTGAGCAAACCTAGCCCGGTCAATGCCTGGTATGGGTATGAAAACACCCAGGCGAACTAAAATAAGCAGGCCGATGGTAACAAGCAGCCGACCTCTGAGGCCAGCAGCTTGAGCCATCTGCATAAAGGTTTCTTGAGCAGTTGGGGCTTTGTCTCGACTAACGACCATGAAGGGATACCTCTACGCGATCCGGGCGCTGGCAGCTTAAACCTGAGTTGGCTCTCACGCAACTTCGCAACTTCCACCAGCAGCCTCAATTTTGCTGCGGGCACCGGCTGTAAAAGCAGCTGCTTTTACGTTGAGCGCTACGTTCAGATCCCCATCACCCAGAAGTTTTAGGGGCCCATCGTTTGTGGTGACAATTCCAGTCTCCATCAACGAGGAAAGAGTCACTTCTGTGTTGGCAGGGAGTGATGCCAGCTTACTTACGTTGATCGTAGTGTACTGTTTACGATTTACGAGGGGAAAGTGCTTTAACTTGGGCAGACGCCGATAAAGCGGCATTTGTCCACCTTCAAAACCCGGTCGTGTACTCCGACCGGATCGTGACTTTTGACCGCGCATACCAAAGCCGCCGCTGGCACCTTGACCAGCAGAAATGCCACGACCTATACGGCGTTTGCGCTTCTTTGAGCCTTTTTTAGGGACTGCATCTTCTAGTCTCATTTTCTTGTCCTTTGGTAATGGGTGATGTGGTGATAGGTGATAGGTAATGGATAAGAAGACCAATTACCCATTACCAATTACCAATAACCCTTAAGCGTAGAGGTTCTCAATCGGAATGCCCCGTTCTTCAGCCACTTCTGACAAGGTTCGCAGGGTAGTGAGGGCATTGATGGCGGCTCTGGCGTTGTTCAAGGGATTATTAGAACCCAGCTGCTTTGCTAGGATGTTACGAACCCCAGCTAGCTCTAGCACTGTACGTACTGCACCACCAGCAATAACGCCAGTACCGGGTGCTGCTGGTCGCATCATTACCTTGGCTCCGCCACCGATACCATTAATGGGATGGGGGATGGAATTTGATTTGGTCAAGGGAATATCAATCAAGTGCTTTTTGCCGTCAGCAACACCTTTGCGGACTGCACCAATGACATCACTGGCTTTGCCGACGCCGACACCTACTTGACCGCGTTCATTGCCAACAACTACGATCGCGCGGAAGCTAAGTTTTTTGCCTCCTTTGACAACCTTGCTCACGCGGCGAATCTGAATTACTCGCTCTTGAAATGTAATTTCTTTTTCCCGAGAGCGGCTGCTTTTTCCACGTTCTTTTGCCATACTTTTTTCCTAAACCCTTAGAGAAAGTTTTGAATGCATGAGTTTTGATTTTTGAGTTAAATCAGTACTTTCTTCATTCAAAAACTCATAACTTTTATGACCCATTCCTAGAAGTCTAAACCAGCTTCACGAGCGGCTTCTGCCAAAGCTTTGACGCGACCGTGATAAAGGTTGCCGCCTCGGTCAAAGACCACCTTTTGAATGCCTTTGGCGATCGCTCGTTGGGCAATCAACTTGCCTACTTGGGAAGCGGCGTCCGAGGTAGCCCCTGATTCTAATTGTGACTTTAGATCTGGATCGATGGTTGAGGCAGCTACTAGGGTATGTTGCTGGGTGTCGTCAATTACCTGGACATAAATGTGCTGATGCGAGCGAAAAACCGCTAACCGGGGTCGCACTGAAGTTCCACTGACAGAGCGACGCACGCGCCGATGCCGACGCCGCACTGATTCTTTACGAGTTAGCTTCATCTTTACTTCTTACCTGCCTTTCCGGCTTTACGTCTAACTACTTCACCTGCATAGCGAATGCCTTTACCCTTATATGGTTCTGGGGGACGGACATCACGAATCCGGGCCGCCGTATTGCCCACCACTTCTTTATCAATGCCACTCACAACCACGTTCGTGTTGTTTTCGACGGCTAGCTGGATACCATTAGGGGGGGTAATTTCCACCGGCTTGCTATAACCTACATTGAGAATTAGGTTACTGCCTTGAACCTGTGCTCGATAACCAACGCCTTGGATTTCTAGACGTCGCTGAAATCCTTGAGAAACCCCATCAACCATGTTGGCTACTAGGGTACGAGATAGACCGTGGCGCTGACGGGCTGGTCGGGATTCATTCCGCCTCTTGACGAGTATTGTTTCTCCTTCCTGCTCTACGCTTACCTCAGCCGGCAGAACCCTGGATAGTTCCCCTTTGGGGCCTTTAACCGCAACGTGTTGACCAAGAATAGTCACCGTTACTTTACCAGGAAGATTTATGGGTCGCTTCCCAATCCTAGACATAGTAAGTTTTGAATTCTAAGGTTTGAGTCTTGAGTTGATAAGTCGTCTGAGTTCTCAACTATTACCAGACATAGCACAGCACTTCCCCACCCAGTCCCTGACGCCGAGCTTCTCGGTCTGTCATGATGCCACTGGAGGTAGAAATAATCGCAATGCCGATGCCACCTAAAACGCGGGGTAGCTCTTTGCGGTTTGAATAAACACGCAAACCGGGCTTGCTGATCCGCTTTAAGGCGGTGATAATTGGTTGGCGGTTCCTGCCCTTGTATTTCAGGGCAAGCACCAAGTTTCGCTTCACCCCATCGCCAGATTCTTCAAAATCAGTAAGGAATCCTTCATCCTTCAAGACTCTGGCAATGTTGCGGGTCATCTTTGTGGCTGGCACTTCTGTCGTTTGATGCCGCGCCAGGCTCGCATTCCGAATGCGAGTCAGCATATCTGCAATTGTGTCGTTCGCCGCCATTATTTCCTCTTTGTTGCAACTGCCTCAGTTATCCCGGAAGGGCATCCCCATTTCTTTGAGTAAGGCACGGCCCTCTTCATCCGTATTTGCTGTTGTGATGATTGAAATGTCCATGCCACGAATTTGATCGATTCGGTCGTATTCTACTTCTGGAAAAATCAGCTGCTCTCTGACACCCAAGCTATAGTTTCCGCGACCATCAAAGCTTTTTGCACTAATGCCGCGAAAGTCCCGAATCCGAGGCAGCGACAAATTGATTAATCGATCGAGAAAGGCATACATGCGATCTGACCGCAGGGTGACCATGACGCCCACGGGCATACCTTGACGAAGTTTGAAACCGGCGATCGCTTTTTTGGCTCGCGTTACTACTGGTTTTTGACCAGTTATCAAAGCAATTTCACTTAAGGACGATTCCAATGCCTTAGCGTTAGAAGATGCCTCCCCAAGACCTCGGTTCACGGTAACTTTTGTTACTTTGGGTACCTGATGGATATTGGTGTAACCAAACTGATCCATTAGCTTGGGGACGATAGTCTCTTGATACTGGGTTTTTAGTCGTTGTGCCATTGTTTTTCTATCCTTATCTTTCCTGGGCGTGGTCAGGAAACTAACAACCTATGAGCTATTAGTTTTGAATTAAGAGACTTCTGATTTAACTCAAAACTCACTCATTCCCAACTCTAGTCAATAAGTTCCCCAGTTTTTTTGAGCATTCGCACCTTGCGCCCGTCGTCGTTAAAGGTGTAAGAGATGCGGCTGGCAACCTTTTGCTTGGTTGAATAAAGCATCACATTCGAGCTATGGATGGGGGATTCAAATGTGACAATTTGACCGGATTCCCCTTCCTGCTGCGGTTTAACGTGCTTGGTTATGACGTTTACGCCTTTAACAACAACCTTGCTAAGTTGGGGCAGTGTCCTTAAAATTTCACCAACTTTCCCTTTGTCGCGACCGGAAATTATCTGAACCGTATCGCCTTTTTTTACATGCATTTTGGAACGCTGGGGGCTATTTTTCGGCCTCCTTCTTCCAGCAGCTTGCATACCGGTGCTTGCCATCAAAGTACCTCCGGAGCTAGAGAAACAATTTTTGTAAAGTTTTTGTCCCGTAGTTCCCGCGCTACAGGGCCAAATACCCGCGTACCCCTAGGATTGCCGTCGGCGTTAATGATCACAGCTGCATTGTCGTCAAAGCGAATACTCATGCCACTTTCCCGACGCAGCCCCTTGGTAGTGCGGACAATCACAGCCTTGACTACGTCTGACTTTTTAACTGCCATATTCGGAATGGCATCCTTAACAACAGCGACTATTACATCACCGACGCCGCCGTAGCGCCGATTACCAGCCCCCAATACGCGGATGCACATCAATTTGCGTGCGCCGCTATTGTCAGCGACATTGAGATAAGACTCTTGTTGAATCATGGGTTATTTTCCTTTCAGTAGTTGCTAATCGCTCAGAATAGTTTTGAGTTTTAAGTTTTGAGTTTTGAGTTAAGAAGAGTTTTTTAATTCAAAACTCAACACTCATAACTCATAACTCTCATTGCCATTACCCATTAGCTACTGAGAATTTCAGCAACAATCCAACGTTTGGTACGGCTGAGGGGCCGAGTTTCCTGAATACGGACGCGATCGCCCTCTTTACACTTATTTTCTTCGTCGTGAGCCTTATATCGCTTTGTACGCACGACGATTTTGCCATATTTGGGATGAGGTGCCCGGTTTTCCACGGCGACGACGACAGTTTTCTGCATCTTGTCGCTGACCACCAGGCCGACTCGTTCTTTTACTGCCATTGTCACCTACTCCTTTGCTTCGGCCTCTGAGGTATCTGGGGGGGCACTGCTTGTCTGGGAAGAAGCCCGTTGGCGCTCGTGTTCCACTGTCATCAACTGCCCTAGCCGATGTTTCGCATGCTTGAACTGATGTGGCTTTTCCAAGCGCCGAGTGGCTTGTTGTAGCCGTAAATCAAACAAATGCCGCTTTACAGCCAAAATTTCATCAGCCAGTTCTTGATCGTTTAAGCTTCTGGCGTCTTGTATCTTAGGTAGAGCCATAACTTACACAGTCCCTTCTTCACGAGTGATGAATTTTGTTTTAATCGGCAACTTGTGAGAAGCCAAACGCATGGCTTCACGGGCGGTGGCTTCGGGAACACCGGAGATTTCAAATAAAATTCGCCCTGGTTTGACTACGGCGACCCAAAACTCAGGTGATCCTTTACCCGAACCCATCCGGGTTTCCGCTGGGCGCATCGTGACTGGTTTATCAGGAAAAATGCGAATCCAGATTTTGCCACCCCGGCGGATATAGCGGTTCATGGCACGGCGGCTAGCTTCAATTTGACGGGATGTAATCCAAGAGGGTTCTGTGGATTGAAGCCCAAAGTCACCAAAGTTCAGCGTACTGCCTCGTGTGGCCAGACCCTCCATGCGCCCACGCTGTTGTTTCCGGAATTTCGTTCTTCTAGGACTTAACATGATTTGTCAGTTGTCAATTGTTGGTTGTTCAGTTATCAGTTATCAGTTATCAATCAGTTGTCTGTTCTTATGTACTTTGCTACTGACTACTGACCACTGACCACTGACATCTCTAACGGGTAACTGATGAGTCTCAAGAGTTATCCTTCGCTGGAGCGGTCTTCAAATTGCTGGCGTCGGCGCTGTTGACGACGTTTGGGTTGAGGCTGAGATGGAGTCGAGATATCTTCCTGACCAGGAATGATTTCTCCTTTAAATATCCAAACTTTGACTCCTAAAATTCCATAGACGGTTTTAGCCGTGCGGTAAGCGTAGTCGATATCAGCCCGAAGGGTATGCAAAGGCACCCGACCTTCGCGGGTCCATTCGGTACGAGCAATTTCAGCACCGTTTAACCGACCACTAACCTGAATTTTAATTCCCTGAACCTCTGCGCGTTGGGCGCGTTGAATCGCTTGGCGTACAACTCGCCGGAAGGAAACCCGGCGTTCCAACTGCTGGGCAATGTACTCAGCAATTAGTCCGGCATCAGCATCTACTCGCGCCACTTCCACAACGTTGATGCGGATCTGGCGATTACTTCCTAAGGCTTCTTGAAGCCCAGTTCGTAAAGACTCAATCCCTGTGCCGCCCCGACCAACAACAACGCCTGGTCTGGCTGTATGAACTTCCAGCTCGATTTGGTCGGCTTTGCGCTCAATTCGCACTTGTGAAATACCGGCGTTACTGAGGGTTTTCTCTACATAAAGCCGGATTTTGTAATCCTCTTGCAGGATTTCTGGGTAGCGCTTGGGGTCTGCATACCACCGGGAGCGGTGTTCTTGCGTGATCCCCAGTCGAAAACCAATTGGATGAATTTTCTGTCCCACTAAATACGTCCTCTTGATTTGAATGCAGAATTCAGAATTGTGAATTCATCGTTCATCATTCATCGTTCATTGCTGCAACTGCCACAGTGATATGACACGTTGGCTTGCGAATTTTATAGGCTCGACCTTGTGCCCGTGGTCGAAAGCGCTTCAGGGTAGCTCCCTGGTCAGCATAAGCCCTAGAAATTACCAGGTTGGCTGGATCTAGACCGGCGTTATGTTCAGCGTTAGCGACAGCAGAACGCAGTACTTTCAGGACTGGCTCACAAGCCCGATAAGGCATAAATTCCAAAACAATCAGGGCTTCCCTGTAAGACCGCCCGCGAATCTGATCGAGAACCCGCCGCACTTTGTGGGGGGACATGCGAATGTAACGCGCGATCGCTTTTACTTCTTGAGCCGTATCACTTGCCATAAATATCTCCTTTAGCTTTCAGCTATTAGCTGTTAGTTATTAGCTGCTAATCAACTCAAAAGCTAATTGCTAATAGCTAATCACTAACTGCTCTTATCGACCTGCCTTCTTATCGCCCTTTGCGTGTGCCCTAAACGTGCGAGTTGGGGCAAATTCGCCCAACTTGTGCCCTACCATCTGCTCGCTGACAAATACCGGCACATGCTGGCGTCCGTTATGAACGGCAATGGTGTGCCCCACCATCTGCGGCAGAATTGTTGAGGCGCGCGACCAGGTTTTGATTACCTGCTTTTCGCGCTTGGCATTTAGAGTTTCAATCTTTTTTAGCAGATGATCTGCAACAAAAGGACCTTTTTTAAGTGAACGACCCATAGTTAGAGAGTTTTGAGTTTTGAGTTTTGAGTTTTGAGTTTTGAGTTTTGAGTTTTGAGTTATAAAATTACATTTTTCCTAATTCATAACTCATCACTACTAACTCAAAACTATTAAGACTGCCGACCACCCCGACCGCGCTTAGAAGATTTACGACGACGGCGAACAATTAAGGAATTGCTAGGCTTCTTCGGCTTACGTGTTTTGGCACCCAAAGTTGGCTTACCCCAAGGGGTTACAGGCCCACTACGACCAATTGGTGCCCTTCCTTCACCGCCGCCATGGGGATGATCCACTGGGTTCATTACACTACCCCTAACCTTGGGTCTGCGTCCCTTCCAGCGATTTCGACCCGCTTTGCCCGCACTCAGGTTTCTGGCCTCAACGTTGCCAACCTGTCCAATCGTGGCATAACACTCGCGGCGCACTAGCCGAACTTCACTTGAAGGCAGCTTGAGCGTGACATAATCGCCTTCCTTAGCTACAACCTGAGCCGTAGCACCGGCAGCGCGAACAATTTGTCCACCTCTACCGGCAGTTAGTTCTACATTGTGAACGTTTGTCCCTAAGGGAATCTTACCCAGGGGCAAAGCATTACCAATCTCAATGGGAGCATCAGGACCAGAGCTGATTAGTGTACCCACAGCCAGCCCGGATGGATGGAGAATATACCGCTTTTCCCCATCCTGATAATAGACAAGGGCAATTCTGGCATTGCGGTTGGGGTCGTATTCAATTGTTGCCACTTTGGCGGGAATATTATGCTTGTCGCGGCGAAAGTCAATCTCACGATACAGACGCTTGTGCCCGCCGCCCCGACGCCTACTGGTAATTACACCGCGATTGTTGCGACCCTTGGGGCGATGCTTGGACTTAGTTAGTGATTTTTCTGGCTCGGACCGCGTGATCTCAGCGAAGTCGGAAATTGTCCGCTGACGAGTACCAGGCGTGTATGGCCGATAAGAACGTGTGCCCATAACTAATGTTTAGATTTTGGATTATAAGTGGCCCGTTGGTTGGATTTTAAATTGACGATTTTGGATTAACTCTTCAATTCTTCAATCCCAAATCTAAAATCGATTAAACGTCTGGGAACAGAGCGATGGAATTGCCCTCTGCTAGAGTGACAATTGCTCGCTTGTATTGCGGTTTGTATCCCAGAAATCTGCCAACGCGGCGCTTTTTAGGGGGGGCGTGTAGGGTGTTCACGCTCACCACTTTGACATCAAACAAACTTTCAATCGCCGCTTTAATTTCTGGCTTGGTCGCCTTGGGAATCACTTCAAAGACGTACTTGTTCTGCTCCATGAGCAGAGTAGCCTTTTCGGTGACTATGGGACGCCGCACTAGGTCTGCTAGGTTGCGGGGGTTAAAATCAGGCACTGTAAACCTCCTGAATTTTGGCAAGGGCTGATGATGTTGTCACGATTTTGTCAGCCGTCAACAAGTCAGAAACGTTCAAGTTGCTAGCTGAAAGTAACTTCAGGTTAGCTATATTGCGCGCTGACAAATAAACCGTTTCTTCAGCCTGGGATAATATGAGTAAAATTTTTGCCTCTGGCTCCACACCCCAGCGCGCCATCGCCCCTAGTAACTCTTTTGTTTTAGGACGAGGCAACTTGTCGGCGAATTCCTCTACTACAATCAAGTCCTCGGCGCGGCTCATCAATGCTGTTCTCAATGCTAGACGCCGCTCTTTGCGGTTCATCTTGATGTCGTAGTCTTTTGGCTTCGGACCAAAGATGACACCGCCACCACGCCACAGGGGTGAACGAATTGAACCAGCACGAGCGCGACCAGTTCCCTTTTGACGCCAGGGTTTACGTCCCCCGCCGCTGACTTCTGCTCTCGTTTTTGTGCTTACGGTGCCTTGACGAGCATTCGTCATTTGTCTAACTAAAGCTCGGTGGACAATATGAGCCGCATTCTCTTCCTTAGCAACACGTAAATCTAGTGTTGCCTCTGCGACTTGTTCCCCTTGCCAGTTTTGCACTACCCAGTTAACCATGTTCTTCTCTCCCCCAGTCATCTCAAAAAGTTATGAGTGTTGAGTGCTGAGTTAGGGGTTTTTATTCAAAACTCAAAACTCAAAACTTAAAACTCAAAACTACCGACCTACCTTTTTAGCAGGCACAATTCTGAGCAGCGCACCGGGTTTTCCAGGAACCGCTCCTTTAATTAGCAAGAAATTGCGTTCCGGGTCTACCCGCACTACCGTTAGTTTGCGAATTGTGATGCGCTTGCCGCCCAAACGCCCCGCCATCCGCTTACCTGGATAGACGCGACCCGGCGTTGTACCAGCACCCGTAGAACCGGGCGCTCGATGGTTTTTAGAACCGTGGGACATCGGCCCGCGCTTAAAGTTGTGGCGTTTTTGATAACCGGCAAAGCCTTTACCAATACTTGTGCCGATGACATCTACAATTTGTCCAGGACTGAAGATATCCGCCTTAACTTGCTGACCCAGTTCAAAGCTACCCGTATCATCTAGCAGATATTCTTGCAGATGACGCACAGGAGGTGCCTCGGACTTTGCCAGATGTCCCAATAAGGGCTTGTTGAGCGATTTCGACTTCACTTCTTTGTAACCAAGCTGGACGGCACTGTAGCCATCTGTCTGCTTGGTTTTGATTTGCGTTACATTGCATGGCCCTGCCTGGATAACGGTTACAGGAATGGCTCTACCTGCTTCGTCAAACACTTGGGTCATGCCGAGTTTGGTGCCAAGGATACCTACAGACACGGGAATAGAAGTCTCCCCTTTTGAGACACGACAAATTAAAGGCGGATTACGACCGGCGGGCGAATCCGCACTTTTTCAATTAGCTGTTTCACCAGACCAGACAACGAAATTGTCCCTTTAATCATTCAGGGGCAATATCGCTAGCAGTTTTGTAAGGCTTTACAAGAGCGAAGCGACTTAAAGGTCAGGCACTGGCTAAGGTTGTTGCAAATATTTCGTATGGACTTAAGCAGCAAGCTCCTTAGTATCCCAACGAAGCAACAGTGCAAAGACTGAGTTAGACTGTTCGGTCAAAGTGCCTTTTAGGTTCGCTGACCCAGGCTCAAATGAGAGATTGATTCCAGATTCTTATACCAGGTTAAGTAACTGCCTGTGGTCAGGGCATCTTTCCCTGGGAACTGGAAATTTAGTCCTCAATTGACCGAATTCCAACTTCAGTGGCTTTAGCAGCCGGAAATTTTGACCACGATCCAAAACTATACGCCATAACTTGACAGTTGTCCAGTCAAGGGTCAATTAATTTGATGGCTCTAAGTTGATGGGCTACTCACCACCCCACTATAATGAATGCCCAGCGGCAATTAACAAAACTTTAAGCTGGGTAGGACATCATTGTTATGGTTATGGCACTGATTACAACTGGCAAACCCTTCATCCGTGACTTAGAAAAGTCGGGTGCCTTGGGTCTCTATGTGCCTTTGGAAGGTGGATTTGAGGGGCGTTACCAGCGCCGTCTACGGTCTGCTGGCTATGTCACGGTGAATATGGTAGGACGAGGGCTGGGTGACTTGGCTATGTATCTCACTGGTGTCCATGGCGTTCGTCCTCCTCATTTGGGTAAGAAAGACATCCGCGTCTTCTATGTACCACCTATATTGAATTACCATTTAGAGCAGCTGCCGCCCAAGTCTAAGGGACTGGTGCTGTGGTTGGTAGACGGAGTGGTATTTTCCCGTCAAGAACTTGAGTATTTAGCGGCCTTGCCAAGCCTAGAGCCGCGTGTGAAAGTGGTTGTGGAACTTGGGGGCGATCGCGTCTTCCGTTGGACTCCGCTTAAAAATACCTTGGTTCCTGCTTAACAACAGAGAAGGCGGGTTTGATACGTCTTGTCATTTTTTGGTCAGTGGTCAGTTGTCAGCGGTTCAAACAACCTCCAAGCTTCAACTGACTACTAGTAAAACAGGCAAAGTAATTAACCTGCTCAAAAGCCCCATCGCTGCCTAACACGCAGACGCTGCACCTTGACAATGGGAGAGTTATATGCTGGAAGACCGCGACTATACATTAATCATCGACAAAAGCGGCAGTATGTCGATCAAAGACCAGGTGGGTGGTAAAAGCCGCTGGCAAGTAATGCAGGAGTCTACCCTGGCTATCGCCAGTAAATGTGAAGAATTAGACCCTGATGGCATCACGATTTACCTGTTTTCCGGCAGATTTAGACGCTACGACAACGTGACGTCTGGCAAGGTTGCCCAAATCTTCCAAGAAAACGAGCCTTCTGGTCGTACAGACTTGGCAGGTGTCCTGGTAGATGCAACCAACAGCTACTTTCAGCGCAAGGCTGCCCGTCAGACAAAGTCGAATGGAGAGACAATTTTGGTGGTCACTGATGGGGAACCGGATGACCGCAAAGCTGTAATGAAAGCGATTATTGAAGCATCGCGGCGGATGGACAGAGATGAAGAACTGGCTATTTCCTTTATTCAAGTAGGCACCGATGCCCAGGCAACTCAGTTTCTAAAAGTATTGGATGATGAACTGCAAAGTGCGGGTGCCAAGTTTGACATCGTAGACACAGTGACGATGGATGACATGGAGGATATGACCCTAAGAGAGGTGTTGCTTAATGCCATTATTGATTAAGAGTATCTCTGAACTTGAAAGTAAAACGATTTTAGATTAAACAATTGACATCCCCCTGCATAGTGGGACGAGGCTTGAACAAAATTTCAGGTCATTCAATGAGAGGATTTTGGATTAACCCCATAACTAAAGTTAGGGGCTTGAAACCGAGTATTACGAATTACGAATTACGAATTATTTTGGTCATCTAAGTGGTGATTTGTTTGACTGCCAAAAGTCAATAAACACAATTTTGCCACAGAAACTAAGTATGCCCATAGGTTTCACTTGGCTGTGCGATGGTCGAAAAGCCGCATAAAATTGCGATCGCATCTTTGCGTTTTTTGTCTAAACTTACAGCATTGCCTGGGGTGTCGTATAGGCTAGATAAGAAAGCTATAACAATCCCTGGAGGTTATCTCTTGGTGGAAGGAGGTTCTTTGGTGGAAAACCGTGATTACACGTTAATTATTGACAAAAGCGGTAGTATGTCTACCCCAGACCAACGGGGTGGTAGGAGTCGCTGGGACTCGGCGCAGGAGTCTACCCTAGCATTAGCGAGAAAATGCGAACAGTTCGATCCAGATGGGATTACCGTTTATCTGTTTTCAGGTCGTTTTAAACGCTACGACAATGTGACTTCACAGAAAGTCACCCAGATTTTCCAAGAAAACGATCCCTCTGGCACCACTGACTTAGCTGCTGTACTCAAAGACGCCACTGACAGGTACTTTCAGAATAAAGCTGCTGGACAGACCAAGGCGAATGGAGAGACGATTTTGGTAATCACCGATGGTGAACCGGACGATCGCAAAGCCGTGATGAGGGTAATTATTGAAGCGTCTCGCCAAATGGAACGGGATGAAGAACTAGCAATTTCACTAATTCAAGTGGGTACTGATGCAACGGCAACTCGGTTTCTCAAACTCTTGGATGATGAACTCCAAGGTGCTGGAGCGAAATTTGACATCGTTGACACAGTCACCCTAGATGACATGGAGAATTTTACACTGACTGAGGTGCTGCTCAACGCCATTAATGACTAAGAACCTATGCGAAAAGTGGTTTGAAGATATTTTTAACCACAGATAAACGCAGATGAACACAGATACCAGTAGGTATGGAACCGCTGAAACGGATGCAAGAAAGATAGGCTCTAATTAGCTATTAGCTATTAGCTGTTAGCTAATGGCTAATGCTTACATAACAAATAATTTAAGGAGGTTTTAGGCGTGGAAGACCGTGATTATACCTTAATTATTGATAAAAGCGGCAGTATGTCTACTCCAGATCAACCAGGTGGTAGAAGCCGCTGGGACTCGGCGCAGGAGTCTACCCTAGCGTTGGCAAGAAAATGCGAACAGTTCGATCCAGATGGCATAACAGTTTATTTATTTTCCAGCCGATTCAAACGATACGACAATGTCACCTCCAGCAAAGTCGCACAGATTTTTCAAGAAAACGACCCTGCTGGCAGCACTAACCTAGCGGGTGTGCTGAAGGATGCGACAGATCGCTACTTTCAGAATAAAGCCGCAGGTCAGGCCAAGGCTGGGGGAGAAACAATTCTGGTGGTGACGGATGGGGAACCAGATGACCGTAAAGGCGTAATGCGGACAATTATTGAGGCATCTCGTCAAATGGAGCGAGATGAAGAACTGGCTATTTCCATGATTCAAGTAGGTTCAGAGCCAACAGCCGCCCAGTTTCTTAAGGCGTTGGACGATCAACTGCAAGGTGCTGGGGCGCAATTTGATATTTGCGACACAATCACCATTGATGACATGGCGGATATGACGCTGGCTGAAGTGCTGCTAAATGCCATTAATGACTAAGAATTTTAGTGTGGCGATCGCGAATAACTGTCTTCGACAAAACTGTTAGCGGTTGTAGTAGCTGGCGGGTGGAAATTTCACCCCCCATTTGTAGAACTAACGAACTAGCATATAAGGGTGACTGATCTGTACTATCCCTTACGTTCATTAAGGGAGGGGCATTGGTTTAAGCTGATCTGCGGAGCCAGCTTCCAACACCTCCCTGCGGTTCGCAATCTGACGTTGGCTTATACCCTAGCTGGTGCTGACTGTATTGATGTCGCTGCTGACCCAGCTGTAATTGCTGCGGCAAAAGACGCCCTAAAAGTTGCCGAAAAATGGGCAGACGCTGCCACAGCGCGTGGTTACGGCATAAGAGGTTTGCCTTGGTTGATGGTCAGTTTGAATGATGGGGAAGACCCCCACTTTCGCAAAGCAGAGTTTAACCCAGCTAAGTGTCCGCCGGACTGTACTCGTCCTTGTGAAAGTATTTGTCCAGCACAAGCGATCGCGCTTCCAGATACTGGCGTCATCGATGAACGCTGCTACGGTTGTGGTAGATGTGTACCAGTTTGCCCAATTGGACAGATTGTGACTCGCTCTTATGTATATACCCCAGAAGCGATCGCACATCTAGTTTTGTCCCTTGGTATAGACGCCTTAGAAATCCATACGCAAGTAGGGCATCTGGAAGATTTTAAACGACTTTGGTGTGCGCTCGCTCCTTGGGTTGAGCAACTCAAGCTTATAGCCATCAGCTGTCCTGATGGTGACGGCTTAATTGATTACCTCAAGTCACTTTATAAAGTAATGACACCTCTGCCGTGTCCTCTAATCTGGCAGACCGACGGACGCCCTATGAGTGGTGACATTGGCATTGGCACGACTCGCGCCGCTGTGAAGCTAGGTGAGAAAGTGTTGGCAGCAAATTTACCAGGATACGTACAGTTAGCTGGAGGTACCAATCATCACACCGTTCCCAAACTCCAAGCTGCTGAACTCATCAGGGTTCATGAGTCAGAAGAAATTATGAATGTAGCTCAAAGCTCTGTGCCAACGGGTTTTGAACAAAAGTTATCTGTAAAAGACAAAGGTGATTTACTAAATCTGCCTCTACAAACTCAAAACTCTGTACGGGCGGGTGAAGCCGATCAATCTGGGGTCGAAACAGAACAATCCTTCAACATTGCCCCCCCTACAACTCAAAACTCAAAAGTTGCCGGTATTGCTTACGGTAGCTATGCACGGGTTCTGCTGTCACCAGTTTTAGATCGATTAGAAAAGATTAACAAAGCTGAAGCCTATGCTAACGCCCCATCTCTTCCAAGCGTCCAGCGGGTTGCTGGACGCTTGGAAGAAACGCCCCAGCTACTTTGGGAGGCTGTAGCTCAAGCTCATTCCTTAGTTTCCCCCTTAAAGTCGTTAGTAAAAGGAAAAAGCACCCACTGTGGATGAAAACATTAGTTTAGGAAGGATGCAGATTACAGACGATCTCACTAAATTGCTGCACATTTTGCCAGAACAGATTCGCTTAGCCCTGGAGGAGCACCCCCAGGAGAATAACTTAATTGAAGTGGTCATGGATCTGGGTCGATTTCCTGAGGCTCGCTTTCCGGATAAAGCTGAGTACCTCTGTGAAACCCCCGTTTCCAAAGAAGACCTGAATTATTGCATCCAGCGAGTGGGTCTTTTTAGCGGTGATAACCGAGCCGGAATCGAGCGCACCTTGCACCGGATTAGCGCCATGCGTAATCGCACTGGTGAGATTATTGGCTTAACTTGTCGCGTGGGGCGGGCGGTTTACGGAACGATAGGCATGATCCACGACTTGGTGGAAACAGGCAAGTCGATTCTTATGCTGGGGCGTCCAGGTGTCGGTAAAACAACAGCCTTGCGGGAAATTGCCAGAGTATTGGCAGATGATTTACATAAGCGGGTTGTAATTATTGACACATCTAACGAAATCGCCGGTGATGGAGATATTCCCCACCCAGCGATTGGTAGAGCCAGAAGGATGCAAGTTGCCCGCCCGGAACTACAGCATCAGGTGATGATTGAGGCTGTGGAGAACCATATGCCACAAGTCATCGTTATTGATGAAATTGGCACGGAACTGGAAGCACTAGCAGCCCGAACAATTGCCGAGCGTGGTGTCCAACTGGTAGGCACGGCTCACGGCAATCAAATTGAAAATTTGATTAAAAACCCAACTTTATCTGACTTGGTTGGGGGTATCCAGGCTGTAACGCTGGGAGATGAAGAAGCCAGACGCCGAGCTTCTCAGAAGACTGTTTTAGAGCGCAAGGCTCCACCAACGTTTGAAATTGCCGTAGAAATGCTGGAGCGGCAGCGCTGGGTAGTGCATGAGAGTGTTTCTGAGACGGTTGATACCTTGCTGCGGGGGCGTCAGCCGAATCCGCAAGTTCGGACAGTTAGTGAAACTGGCAAAGTTACTGTCACACGCGAGTTAGCGGAGACACCAACACTAACGCCACCGACGATGTCTTTGCGCTCTACAGGCTGGCGCTCGTCTGGACAAATGCAGCCCTTGCCTCCTACTAAGGCTGCATCACCAATTCGCCCTGTAATAGAGCTAGAGCGTTTTTCTGAGGACACCTCTTTTGAGCAGATGCTGGATAAATCCTGGCATCAGCAAGATGAGTTGATGCGTGAGGGTAGGACTCCGGGGCCGAATGGAGAGGATTACCCGGTACACGTTTATCCTTATGGCATCAGCCGCCAGCAGCTGGATCAAGTCATTGAGGTGCTAAATTTGCCTGTGGTGTTGACAAAAGACATGGATAGTGCCGATGCCGTAGTAGCGTTGCGATCGCACGTCAAAAATCACTCCAAGTTAAGGCACATTAGCAAAGCTCGTCAGTTGCCCATTTATAGCCTCAAAGCCAGTACCATTCCTCAGATCACCCGCGCCCTGAGGCGTGTGTTGGGCATGGATGACCCCAACCAGCCCGATACAACTGACTTGCGTCTCTTTGCTCAAAAAGGCTCTGAAGACGAAATTGAGGCTCTAGAAGAAGCAAGACTGGCAGTGGAACAAATCGTGATTCCCAAGGGACAGCCGGTGGAGTTACTTCCTCGCTCTGCTCAAGTTCGCAAGATGCAACACGAGCTAGTCGAACACTATCGCCTCAAGTCGAATAGTTTTGGCGATGAACCTAACCGACGTCTGCGGATTTACCCAGCCTGAGGCACAAATCTGGAGGGTAGGCTAACCTGTGTAGATGAGCGTACCCTCCAGAGTTTTGTTACAATAGTTTCTGAACGGAAGCTTTGAACATCTCAAAGCAGGTCAGGGAGCATTCCCGCCAGAGAATGTAAAAAAACTCTTGACAGTTAAGGGGATATTCTTGGTAAGATAGTCAAGGCTTCAGAAATGGGGTGTCGCCAAGTGGTAAGGCAGCTGGTTTTGGTCCAGCCATTCCGAGGTTCGAATCCTTGCACCCCAGTACAATCAGACTTGTTTGCCTCCCTCTGTAGAGACGCGCCATGCCTCGGCTGCGCTCGGCAGCCATGGCGCGTCTCTACGGCTTTTTGGGAGAGCGGTACAACTCGTTTTACCGGATTAAGGCGATCGCAAACTTTGGCTAGTAATATCATGTCCGGTTGATTACCCTTAAAAATCTACCCCTCCCCTTAGCAAGAGGAGGGGTGCCGCAGGCGGGAAGGGGTTTTCCTGGAATTATGGGTAATCTAGCGGACACAATATAAAAGTTACGACGTTTGACTAGGGATTTGTCTGATATCTGTAACCATTCCCCGACCTAAAGGTACGGGGCTTTATCCCCCTTCCCACACTACCCGCAATATAGAGTACGTACTTGTGTGGCTTGCGGAATTTCGGGCTGGGTTACGGTTAACCAGAGAGTGTAGACTCACTCCCCAACCCCAAGACTCAAAGAACGCAGATACTCGTCATCTACTCAGCTACTGGCAAGCCTTGGGAGCGAGTCAACCCCCTGCGTTAAGCCCATTTCACCGTATTTCAATTTTACCAGTAAAGCCGTCCTAAAAGGCTTGCCCTGAGCTTGCCGAAGGGACGGGGTTTCAGACCCAGGAGTTTCGATGAACTACCGCCAGTGCCTTACGGCTCAGGCGAATTTCTCGCAGGTTCTTGTTAAAATCAGCAGAATCCGTGCCATGCAAGAAAACAGATATGCCTGCAAGCGCTCCAACTATTCTGGCTTTGGATTTTGACGGTGTTCTTTGTGACGGGATGATTGAATATTTTCAGACATCCTGGCGCACTTACTGTCAAATCTGGACGCCTTCTAGCCAAACACCACCGGAGGATTTGCGCGATCGCTTCTCTTTGCTGCGACCAGTGATAGAAGTAGGCTGGGAAATGCCAGTGCTGCTGCGGGCGCTGCTTCTGGGCATCCCAGAAGAAAAGATTTGGCACGATTGGGCTGCTGTCGCCCAGCAACTGTTGCTAGAAGAAAGCCTGAACCCAGCAGAGATAGGCAAAAAGCTAGATCATATCCGCGATGAGTGGATTGCCGAGGATTTAGATACCTGGCTGGGGCTGCATCGATTTTATCCCGGCGTTGTGGAACGACTGCTGAGGATGCAGTCTGTGCCAAAGGCATCGCTAGTGCAGCCAGTAATTGTGACCACCAAAGAGGGGCGCTTTGTAAAGCAACTATTGCAACAACAGGGCATTGATCTGGCTGAACAGTGGATTATAGGTAAAGAATCGCGACGCTCAAAGCAGCAAACACTGCGGGAATTACTCAGCAACTCGATCGGTGAGGCTGTCAGCCTTTGGTTTATAGAAGATCGACTAAAAACCCTACAATCAGTAGAACAGCAACCAGACTTAGATGCTGTGAGACTATATCTAGCAGACTGGGGTTACAACACCCCACAAGCACGAGCATCTATTCTCCCTGAGGAGCGAATTAAGTTGTTATCGCTTTCCCAATTTATCCAGGATTTTTCTCTTTGGCCTTAATTTAAGAGAGTTTTGAGTTTTGAGTTTTGAGTTTAAAAAATGATTTTAAATAACATTTAAAATCCCCCTAAGTAAGCCAAACAATTTTATATTTTAGATGGGTCTCACTCACAAGGAGACGAGGATTGAGCCAAATTTCACGTCGTCAAATTAATTAAACCAAAGACTAATGTATGTTGGTTTAAGGTAACTTGCACCCAAGCCGAGCCACAATTTGATGGCTAACGCTATCGCTCAACCATCCTAGAAATAATTATGGCGGCATACTTATCAAAACCTTATAAGACGCCGCGCGTTAAAAATATATAGAATAAAATTGTAGTACTAAATAAAATAAATTAATAAATTATTTAATTCAAAACTCAAAACTCAAAACTCAAAACTTTACAAAAATGCTGGATTTAACGAAACTAGCAAAGGCTATGCAGGGCATCAGCCAGCACCTGACTTTAGAGGCGGCTGCCAGCCGTCAACGTTTGGAACGCGCCCAGGAGATGCTTACGCAAGCCAGAACGCGACAAGCGGAATTTGTGAAGCAACAACAAACTTGGCGTGATCGCTTTTTATTTACAGCGGCCATACCAGTCGAATCTCTGGATACTCGCGTTGACCTAGAAGTTTCGCCGAAAAGTCACACGGTTATTGCTACAGATGGTTCTCAGATTGCCCCCAGTCACCATGAAATTGCCTATTGCTATCTAATTAACGTTGGTCGGGTGATGTTGCACTATGGGCAAAGTTTGCACCCACTGTTAGACAGCTTGCCAGAAGTCTTTTACCAGCCTGAAGATTTGTATGTTTCTCGCCAGTGGGGGATTCGTACAGAAGAGTGGATGGGCTATCGCCGCACAGTTTCAGAAGCATCTGTGCTGGCAGAAATAGCTTGCAACTGGGTTAACGCTGATGCTAGCAATCAACCTAATAATCCAAAATCCTACCCCCCCGTACCTCCCGTTACTAACGGTGGGAGCCAACATCCACAATCAGAGGTGCCAACTCTAGCAATGGTAGATGGTTCCCTGATTTACTGGTTTTTGGAGCAGTTACCATTGGAGGCACGCGATCGCATCCTTCCCCCAATTCTAGAAGCTTGGGAACAACTGCGTTTAGCGGGAATCCCCATAATGGGTTATATAAGTGCCGCTCGTAGCGGTGAAGCCCTCAACTTCCTGCGACTGCCAGCCTGTATTCACCCGGTACCCGACTGCATGACTTATTGCGCTAATCTCCCTCGCACACCCTGTCAGCTATTCGATTCTCTACGGGATACGATTTTTTGGGCTTCCCAGTTAGAACCAGGACAACGCGGCCCTTTGTGGCGCAGTTCCGCGCGAATTCTGGACTTGTATGACGCCCACCGCATCTACTTCTGTTATGTCCATGTAGGGGCAGAAATTGCCCGTGTGGAGATTCCAGCTTGGGTGGCTGAAAACTCCGCACTACTAAATCAATCTCTCAGCTTGATGCTGGCTCAGGTACAGAAGGGTTATGGCTATCCCGTTGCTCTTGCAGAAGCCCATAATCAGGCAGTTGTGCGGGGGGGCGATCGCGCTCGTTTCTTTGCCTTGCTCGAACAACAAATGATCCGCGCTGGTCTGAGAAATGTAGGAACATCTTATAAAGAAGCTCGCAAGCGGGGCAGTATCGCCTGATATCGATTTTGGACGGTGGCAAGGATGCGATCGCCGCAAGGCGGCGCGCTAGCGCTATCGCCAAAAGCGGGATTGGTTCTGTTTACTCTGAAAACGTAGCTCTCATAAATCTTGAGCGATGATGAACGATCTAGACCAATACTACAGAGTGCTTGGGCTTGAGCCTGGAGCATCACGGGAAGAAGTGAACCAGGCTTATAAGGACTTGGCTTTTATTTGGCACCCGGATCGCGTCCCTAAAGATAATCCCCGGCTACAGCAAAAAGCCCAGGAAAAACTCAAGGAGATTAATCAGGCTCGTGACGAATTGCGGTCAGTTCGACCGAGTGTTCAGAAGAAAGATGATCAACCGCAGCGATCGGCCCAGCCAAGACGAGATAGCGATCGCTATCAGCCGCCGCGATCGGCCCAGCCAAGACAAGATAGCGATCGCTATCAGCCGCCGCGATCGCACTATCAGTCACCGCCTCAATCTCACCAGCAGGCAAGGAAACCGCATTCCGATTTAAGTGGAGCTGACTTGAGGGGAGCGAACTTGAAAGAAAAGGATCTAGCAGGAAGAAACTTAAGCCACGCCAACTTGAGTAATGCTAACCTGAGCGATGCCTTTCTGCATAAGGTCAATCTTGAGGGAGCAAACCTGTACGGAGCGAATTTATTCAGAGCCAATCTGCTTCAGGCTTGCCTTCGTCAAGCCAATTTACGGGAGACGAACTTAATTGGAGCCGACTTGAGTGGAGCCGACTTGAGTGGAGCCGACTTGAGTGGAGCCAATGTCGGGTCAAAAGATAGACTCATGGTAAAACTTACTGGAGCTAACTTAGCTGGGGCAATTATGCCTGATGGTACAATTCACAGCTAAGAGCAATTAGTAATAATTAATTTTTATATAGCAGTTGCCATTACGACAATTGACCTTACACCCATACGCCCAGAGATGCTGTTATAAATTAAGGATTGCTAGAAGCTAATTGCTAAAAGCTAACAGAAGAATTGCTATCTTATGCTTATTAAAAATAAGACCTTTGTAATTACGGGTGCTTCTGCTGGAATTGGCCAAGCTTTAGCGATCGCATTAGCACAGCAAGGCGCTAACTTAGTTCTGGCAGCACGTAACCAGGCAAATCTTGAAGAAACTGCATCTATCTGCACGCAAAGCGGTGGTAAAGCCGTTGCTGCACCTACGGACGTGACAGAGGCTGAAGCCTGCCGACAATTAATAGACGTTGCTATAAACAATTTCGGTGCTATTGATGGGCTAGTAAATAATGCAGGTATATCTATGTTTGCCAGATTTGAGGATGTAAAAGACATCTCTCTATTTGAGCGCATTATGAAGGTTAACTATCTGGGTGCCGTCTACTGCACTCACTATGCTCTACCCTATCTAAAAGCTTCTCAGGGACTGCTAGTAGCTATTTCCTCACTATCTGGAAAAACCGGAGTTCCTACTCGTTCCGGTTATGTGGCAAGTAAACACGCTATGCAAGGCTTTTTTGATACTCTCCGAATCGAGTTACGTGGTACAGGGGTAGATGTATTGGTGGTTTCCCCTGGTTTCGTAGCGACGGATATTCGCCAGCGTATTTTAGGAGCAGATGGAAACCCTATATCAGCCAGTTTAGGCAACGAGCAATCGATGGCTATGCCAGTTTCAAAATGTGTGAATCAGATTGTTCAGGCAATAACACAAAGGAGACGAGAATTGGTGATGACTCCTAAAGGACGTTTCGGCCTTTGGTTAAAGCTAGTAGTACCTGGGTTAGTAGATATGATGGCTGCTCGTGCCATTCATTCTCAGGAGCAAGATTGAGAATGCCTAAATCTTGCTCTTATTTCTACTTTGAGAACAAGATTTAACATTGATGATATCAATCCCATTTAATTTACTCGGTTATAGTCTGTGGGCAAGATTATCAGTGTTCAGTGGTTAAAAACAACTAACAACTGACTACTAACATATCAGATAAGTCTTAAATCGGACTTGATATAAATGGATGATTTTTGCAAGTGGTCTATTGAGTTCCGCCCGGCGATGAGCCTCCCTCAAAAGGAATCTGGCTCATCTGCTAAAGTCTCAATCAATAAATCCATCTGTTGCTGTCGCTCTCCGAGAAAAGTTTCGCACTGTCGTAAATATTCTGTTGCAGCAGTAAACTCATCAAATACTTCAGCTAGTTCCAGTTTGCCGGATTCAATTTTATTGATGATTACCTCAACTTTGGCAACAGTTGCCTCATAATTCCAATTTTCCTGATGTTGGGCAGTATCTATAGCGGGGCTTTTCGCATCTCTGGATTTAGTCATGGGTATGGTCAAACCATTTTAGATTAAAGAATTGACCTCGGCTACCCTTGGGACGAGGCTTGAACCAAATTTTACGTGGTTACAACTCGCTGTTAGAAATGGTAAGCAGCCTTCTTCCGTTGAAGATAGCAGAGGCTCAACGTTCTGAAAATGTAATAGTAGCTTTAAATATTCTTTGTCAACTACTATCTGCTCGTGACCAACTTTTACTATATTGGCTAATTTTTGGCAGGAAGCTGAGCGCTTTATTTAGAAATATTTCTGCAATCCCAGACTATTATAGCAAATCCGCTCCTCTAACTTTATTTTGATTTCTAGTCGTATAGGCGTTCCGCCGGAACGTCTATACAAAGCATGGCGCGGGTTGTTCACAAAGGGGGCGTCAAACCCGGATTTGGTATGATCTACTGTAAAATTGCTGCGAGATAGAATTATTTAGGATGAAATATATAAACATTAAAATGTTAATCATCCTTTGCTTTAGCAAGCTGCTTGAGTGACAAAACGAGATAGGGCTGAACCGAAAGCTAGGAGGGAAGCAGAGCATGATTTAAGCTGATGTAGTTACCACACTAATCGGTCAAATCAATTTGAGATTTTGTGTGGAGGAATCATTTTTGGATCTCAAGTCGAATGGCTTTAATTTGGAAGCCTCCCGCCTCCGGGACAGGTTTGCTCTTTCCCAGTTATGTGGTGTGATTGCCTTGACCATGCTGTTTTTGCTCCTGCAAGGGGTGCTAGTGGTCGCATTCGGCAAGTGTTTTTTTCATGAGGGTTATTACGGTTACGCTTGGGATCGCATTGTTAGCTTACGTTTGCCTTCGCCGTCCAGTTGAGGATCGATGCTCTTGCTGATAAGTACAGCAAAAGACCATTACAAAGATGCCACAGAAAATGGGTGCCTGTTGCAAAGTAAGGGCAAATTACCCCATCGAGAGTACGAAATGAAAGGGCTAACAGGAAGATTCCCGATGCTGCTAGCAAAACCAATGGCTCGCGCTTTCGCTGCTGATAGTGATATATGCCCAGACCGAGTAAAATCAAAAATGCAGGAGCATAGGAAAGAGAACCATTAAGAATATTGGGAAATTGTTTGCTAAAATTACTAGCAAACAAAAATACCACTATTAATGCTCCTAAATATCCATATTTCATCCTAACTACCTGACGGCTATAGAGCCATAAAAACCAAAGCTGAAAGAGCAGAATAGGAATGACGTCTAGTAAATTTGCCCAGCGCGTGGCAAATGTATGAAATAGGGTACTTCCAACACCAATACTGATAGCTAAAGAAATCAGTATCCAAATACTCCTTGGGATTTTCTGTTGTTGCCGAGCTAATTGCCAGATAGCCCATGCCGCAATTAGAAAAGAAAAATTGGAAGCTGCATTCAGTGGTTCATCCCATAAACCCGCAGTAGTACGTTCGCAGTACAGATCGATGTAGTCATTCATCTTATATCACCTGCTTTATGCGTAAGTTTTTGATTGTTCGAGCAATTGCTTTGCGTAACTTAATGCATCTTCTGAAATTTCTTCGGAAGCGTTTTTTAAACCAGGTTTGCGAAAATCTAGTAGCAAGACTGCACGGACTGAATCTGAGTCATTCCATGCTTCATGCTCTGTTGTATCCTCAAAAATTAAGCAACCGCCTTCTTGCCAATGTCTTGTCTCCTGTCCAACTCTGAATTTACACTTCTGAGGAACAACTAGACCGAGATGTAGCCGAAATTCGTTCTTAGCCCAACCTGTATGAGGTTGAATATGGGTATGTGGTGCTAGGCGAGAAAATCCTGCCAAGGTTAAATTGGGAATGCCTGCCAAAATATTTGCTGTTTGTGGACAGCGATCGCTCGCAGCATTAATACGTTTACCTAAAGCAAAAAGCCCAAATACACTCCAACCCTCTTCATACATATCACGTTGCACCCAAGGATCGAAAGCATGTTGTGGTAAGGCTAGGTATTCCTCACGAATTAACTTCCAGTGCTTTATCAGGCTATCGGTGAACGGGAAGGCAGCCGGGTTATAAAACATTGTTTACTTCCTCATATTTTACTTGTATCCTTCAGCATAGCCATGGACACAAAGATAAATAAAGAGGTTTTTTTGACTTATATCAAATTTGATAAAAATCAATTCAAGGTAACTTGTTTTCTAACCTATGACGATTTTTCCGAGTGGCGCGCAGTCGGCTAAGAGTTTCTTGTGTGATTCCTAAATAAGAAGCCAGATGCCCGAGTTTTACTTTATCCAGGATATTTGGATGTTTCTTAATAAGTTCATCGTAGCGTTCGGCTGCTGACATTGATTGTAAAGAGAGTATTCGTTCTCTATATTCTACATAATAATGTTCAGTTATTAAGCGCCCCAATTTATTCCAAACAAGGTCTTTGTCATACAGAAATTGCAAATTTTTGTAACTAATAGAAAGCAGTTTACAGTCAGAAATCAGTATGATGCTTTCTGGGCTAGGCTTACGAGACACAAAACTGTAAAAGGAGGTAATAAAATCTCCCTCAAAACCAAACCAAGAAGTAACTTCTTTACTGTCTTGGTAGTAAATTGCCCTTACGCTTCCCTCTGCCAAAAAGTGTAAATAATTGGAGACCTCACCAACCTTTAACAAAATGGTATCTTTTGGGAATTCTTGTAGCACAACAAATTTAATAAGTTCCTCTTGATACTCAAGACTTAGCATAACGAATTGATTAAGTGCATCAAAAATTTTCTGCTGCATTGTTAATTTTTCAGGCCTCGCCTTTATATGAAAAAGGTTTATTTTGCAAAAACTTGTTTATGCATTCCAGGAAACCTAAAAAACTATTTTTTATGATACATAATGGTAAATTTTTGCAGTCTATCCTAAATTCCACGATAACACTCACAACATACTACACAGACTCAGCGATCGCGCGTGAAAATTGCTCGCCCCTCTATCGATACTTAAACAGGACTTACGCAACTGGTCTAGAGATCGCTAACCTTTCAGCATCGGAGTAAAAAGCGGGAACCCAAATTGCCAAAGGGTTATAAGGTTTCCATCCCTGAAAACAACCTCAATATTAAGAAATGTTAATGGTTTCAAGGAGTTGGGCAACATTTTGATAATAAAAAATGATTAAGATTAGGAAAACTAACTCCTACCTCCTGAACTTGAACGATTGGAGCATCTAACCCGAAAAGTTTAGAGCGCCGTTCACTAATTTTTATCAGTCGGTCGATGGCTGAAAGGGAGCCTTTTAAAACCTGCGGATAAATGCTCGCTAATGCCTGGTCTAGGCGCTCGGATTCGAGTTGCCGGAGTTGTTTTATTAGCCCTAATTCCTGTTCGCTTAATAGCCGCAAACTCTCTGCACAATCACGATATGCCTGCGCTAGTGAGATATTTAACTGACGGGCGATCGCTGCATAGCTCATGCCCGTCATTCGTAACTCGATCGCGGTTACTCGCCTCAGTGTTGCTGTCTCTTTTTTCCCTGCATTCGCTTTCTGCCTCACCATTCTCTCTACCTATGATTTTTCTAGTTGGGAGGGGCTAGGCTGCTGCTTGACTGACAAAACTAAGAAGCTGGGAAGCGGCTAAGAACGGTGAATTCACGCTTGAGAGCATCATGTTGTTGTCGCTTTGAGACAAAGGCAGGTTGAGGGTCAGGATAACTGGAAAGAAACGCATGAACTGAGATTTTCAATTGCTGAGTGATAGCAAGCCGAATCCAGTTCCAGCCGATTTTGAGATAACTCATGCCCCGCTTCCAGTGCGCATCGACCTGACAACGCTTGCCGAATGCGACCACTAGCACCCCTTGCAGGAGCAAAAACAGCATGGTCAAGGCAATCACACCACATAACTGGGAAAGAGCAAACCTGTCCCGGAGGCGGGAGGCTTCCAAATTAA
>JAESFH010000087.1_pt1 | contig 91221 bp, 66 predicted proteins | sample 9269381 | NCBI WGS metagenome assembly JAESFH01 (sample SAMN14504062, study PRJNA617094) | algae metagenome | isolation source: Aphanothece sp. CMT-3BRIN-NPC111 and co-occurring heterotrophs from well... | place: USA: Clark Mountains Wilderness, California | collected 2010-04-18
TACATGGGGACCGACGGTGGCATTTATAGATCGACCACCGGCGGCTCCAGTTGGACGCAGATGAACACCAGCACGTTCCGCGCGGTGCAGTTCCAGAGCATCGCGACCCACCCGACGCACCGCGAGATCATGCTCGGCGGCACGCAGGATAACGGCACCATCCGGAAGCAATTCGATGGCACCTGGTTGCGCACCGATTCCGGCGACGGCGGCTACGCGTTGTTCGATCGCAACAACGCTACGAGCGCGGAAGTCGCGCTCGCTTATCACACCACGCAAGCTGGCACGAACATGATCAACTGGAGGCGCTCGACCAACTCCGGCTCGACCTGGACAAGCCGCAACTGCGGCACGAACGGCATTCCGTGCAACGATCTGGTATTGTTCTATCCGCCAATCGCTCTCGGGCCGGACACAGCGGATTCGACCGGCACCCAGAACACCTTCTACTACGGCACGGACCGGTTGTATCGCTCCGCGGATGGTCTTGTCGCCGCGGCCGCAAGTCAGCGACCACTCGCGCAGGACGCAGTTCCGCCCGCGACTCCGGTCAATCAAGTTCTCACGACGATCGCGATCTCGCCGCAGAACGATAACGTGCGCCTCGTCGGGTTGCGTAACGGCAAGGTCTTCGCGACCTCGACCGGCTCGAATACGCTGACCAACGTGACTACCTCCGCGTTGCCCACACCAAACCCTGGTAACATTCGGCGCGCGGTGTCGCGAGCGATCATCCACCCGCGCCAGCAGAAGACCGCCTACATCACGTTCGGCGGCTACAACCTGCAGAACGGCCACCACATTTGGAAAACGACGAACCTCGACACGAGCGACGGCGCTCCAGCGGTCGAGTGGACGCCGAGCGGTTTTGGCATTCCGGATGTGCCGGTGAACTCGATTACCGTCGACGAGCGCGCGCCACAAAACATGTACGCCGCCACCGATATCGGCATCTATCGCTCCACCGACGCCGGCGCGAACTGGGTGCCGTTCAGCAACGGTCTGCCGCGGGTCGCGGTCTTCGACATCGCGTTCCAGGAGCAGAACGGCACCATCACGACCGAGCGCGTGTTGCGTATCGCGACACATGGTCGCGGCATCTGGGAGATCGCCGTGCCAACGCCCGCGGGCCAGCTGACGCAGGTCGTTTCGCGCAAAACACACGGAGCCGCGGGAACGTTTGACGTCGATCTGCCGGTCGTCGGCACGCGCGGAATCGAGCCGCGCAGTGGAGGCGCAAACGGTAATCACACGCTCGTCTTCACGTTCTCGAATCCAGTCGTGAGCGTCGGCAGCGCGAGCAGCAGCGGAGGGATGGTGAGCAGCAGCGGGCCGGGCGCAAATTCGCGCGAGTATGTCGTCAACCTCACGGGTGTCACGAATCCGCAAAACGTCACCGTGAGCCTCAACAATGTCGTCGACACGACCGGCTCGGCCGTTGCGCCAGTGACGGCAACGATTGGCGTGTTGACCGGTGACACTACGCGCAACGGCGAAGTCAACGCGACTGACATTGCCGAGACGAAGTCGCGTTCCGGCCGGCTGGCCGACGGAGCGACCTTCCTGAACGACGTGAACGTAAACGGCACGATCAACAGCTCGGATGTCGGGTTGGTTAAATCGACCTCGGGCGCGATGTTGCCTTAAGCGAGCCGCAGCATCTTCGGCAGTCTTACAACGAGCAGCCGCAAGGCGCGCTTGGTTACCACTGCGCAGGAACAGCCGTTCCTGCGCAGTGGGTCGGCTGCTTCCTGATGACGTGGCCCCAGCTAGCTAACGCGCTCCGGCGCGGCTCTGCCACGCGCGTCGAACCCGCCGCGTTCGGCGTAAACCGACTCCGGCGGATAATCTTCTTGTGACGCAGCAGCCGAGTAGCTACACCGGCCGCATGAAACTTCTTGCGCTGGTAGTTCTTGTCGCGTCGCTCGCGCTCTCCAGCGCAAGCGCTCAGTTATTCGCAGTCGACAGCAGTCGCGCCCTCTATGTGATCGACATCACGACTGGCGCTAAAACGCAGGTGGGGACGGTGAGCGCGAACGCGGGTACCGCCGCCGGCCTCGCCTATGATCGCGTGAACAACATCGTTTACCTGACCTCGACGAACAACGATTCGGTCTACAGGCTCGATCTTGCGACTGGTAACGCGATCTTGATCGGGAACTATGCCGATGCCGCGATCGTCATGCATGGCCTCGAATACGACGACAGCACTGGCATTCTCTACGGCGTTTCGTCGCATAACAACGGCCTCTACAACATTAGCCTAACGACAGGTGTAGCGACTTTAGTCGGCAACACCGGCCTTAGCTCCTTCACGAATCTCGGCTACGACTCCGATCGAAACATCATGTGGGCGACGAACTCCGGCTCCGACAGCTTCTATCAGATCGATCGCGCGACCGGAGCGGCGACCTTGATCGGCCCGCTCAACGGCCCGGCGAACCCTCATGGCGTCGCCTACAACCGCGACAACCAGATGCTCTACATGGTCGATAGCAACACCGACTCGCTTTATTCCATCAACACGCTGACCGGTGCTGCCACGCTGATCGGCTCGACCGGGCCGGGTAATTTGCTTGGCCTCGTTTACATCTCGCAAATCCCGGAGCCGAGTTCATTCATCCTTCTCGGCCTTGGCGGTGCGGGATTGCTGGCCGCCCGTCGCTGGAAACGCGCGCGGTAGTTTTCTCTCGTCGGCGCCGCGGCGACGAGGCGTTGTTCGGGCGGTTGCGGTGAGTCGCGCGCGCTGTTTATTCAGTTCGACGTCACATTGCGGGTCGCTGTTCCGCCTCTGCTGCTCGTCACCGTCACGTTGGCCGGATTCGTCGCGATGCCAGTGAAGTTGCGGCTGTATTTGCCGTCACCATTGTTCGTCAACGTGCCGATCACTGCGCCGCTCGAGGTCACCGACACCGTCAGAGTTGCCGTCGAGTTTGTGCTGGTGGCTTCGATGCGCAGCTCGCGGTTCGATGACCGGTATTCGGCGCGCGTGATGGAGACGCTATCGGCCGTTGGTGGCGGTGTGGCGGTCGGCACCGGCGTTGGCTGAGGTGCGGTCGCGTTCACGCCGAGGCTGGTGGAACGCGTCGAGCCGCCGCCCGTGCCTGTGATTGTCACGATGGTGTTTGCGCTTACCGCCGCTGTGTTCACCGCGAAGTTCACGAAGTTCGAGCCAGCGGGAATCGTCACGCTTGCCGGCACGCTTGCGACCGCCGGGTTGCTGCTGCTCAAGCTGACGACGAGGCCGCCCGCCGGCGCGGCTGTATCGATTCCCGCAGTGCCTTGCGTCGACGTTCCGCCGTTAACCGACGCCGGAAAGACGGTGATCGAGGTCAGCGGCGGCGGCGCGTTCGACGCAGGGCTGATATTGAGCACGACGCTCTTGAAGTCATGGCGCGCGGCCAGAATTGTTGCCTTCTGCGGGCTGCTCACCGCGGCAGTGGTAATCGGGAACGTGGCGCTGTTCGCTCCTGCAGGGATCGTAACGAATGCCGGCACCGGAGCGAGACTCGGATCCGAGCTTGCCAGTGCGACGATGAGACCGCCCGCGGGCGCGGTCCAGCCAGTCGTCAACGCGACGGTGCCCTGCGCCGTGCTGCCGCCGACCACCGTCGACGGTGACAACGAGAAGGTGTAAATCGAGTTCACCGGATCGTCCGGCCAGACCATCACGAGTGTTCCATGCGTGATGCCCTGGTAGCGTCCGGCGATCGCCACCGCGCCGCTGCGGTCGACGCCGACAGTGCCGGTAACATTGAAGTTCGCGCTGCGTGCGCCCGCAGGAATGGTCACGCTCGGGGGCACAGTCGCCCGGCCAGTGTCATGGCTGAACAAATCCACGACCGCGCCACCCGTCGGTGCCGGATTCTGGAGCGTTGCGGTCCCGACGGTACTTGTGCCGCCGTAAACGGCCGCGGGATCTACAGTGATCGTCACCGGATACAGTGTTGATGCCGCTGGCGCGGGAGTCGGCCCAGGCGGAGGCGGAACCGGCGCCGCCGGAGAACCGCGTTTGATTTCAAAACTGCGCGTGGCCGACCATGGGCCGTCGGTCAGGCTCTGGTTCGTGGCTTTGACGCGCCACCAATAGGTGCGCTCCGTCGCGAACGACATCGTGTATTGCGTGCTCCTGATCGCACGGATCGAAGTCCGGCCCGGGTTGCTGAAGTTGCTCGTGGTGTCGACCTCGAAATGATAGTACTCGGCGCGTGCCGCGGGATTCCACGCGAAGGTAATGCTTCCCGGCGCGTAGCGGCCGCCGCTCGGCGGGCTCGACAGCGTAACCTGCGCCGCCGGCTGTGGCGAACCGACCGTGAATGTCCGCGTCGCCGACCACGGTCCCATGTTGTTCGCGCCGTCGAGCGCCTGCACGCGCCAGTAGAACGTGCCGGTGTTCGAGATCGAACGATCGACGACCGCGAACGAATCCTTGTGCCAGTTTTCGTGGAAGCTGCCAGCGAGGCTGCCCGCATCCTCGCGGAATTCCGGGTTCGGGCTCACCTGCACGTGATACGCGCGGATCCCGGAAGGATCAGCGACGTCAGTCCAATCTAATGTCACGTGTGTCGGTGCCGTGAAAGACGAGCCGTCGTTAGGCGCGACGGGCGTCGGTGCCGGCGGCGGGGTCGTGTCACTAGTGTCGTTAGGCTGCAGCGTCAGGCGGGCGAGGAAAACATCCGGAGCGCCGATGCGGCCGTCGGTGTTGAGCAGCTTGTCGAACGCCGCTGGCGTGACAGGGAAGTCCTTCGATCCAGTCGTGCCGGCAACGACGACGGTCTGCCCGCTGACGAGCGCCATCTCCCCGATGCCTTCCCCCGCCGAGCCGCCCAGCAGTGTCGAATAAATAAGCTGCGTGCCGTCGGCACTGAGTCGCGCCGCGTACGCATTGGTGTGAGCTGACCCGCTGCGATCGTATTCGCCGAACTTTACCGGCAGGCGATCGTACGCGCGCTCGGTCGTTGGTGGATTAGTCGCGCCAGCGGCACCGCCGAAGATCGCGGTACCGGCTTCATCGGTCACGGTCGCTTCCGCGGAATAGCCACCGACGCTGCCGAACAACGTCGACCAGACAAGCGACCCATTCGTCGGCGAAGCGAAGTTGAAACGCGTGACGAACGCGATCGAGCCATCGATCGGCGATGGGTGCGTGCGCAGCCATGCGCCGGCCGTCGTTGGAAAATCGCCGGAGCGCGTGAACCCTGTGATCGTCACTTCCTGCTCGTTAGCCGGATTCAGCGCCAGGCCCGCACCGGCTTCCACATACTGTCGGCCGCCGACAAAGCTGGCGTATTTCAGATCCGCCGCGCCCGCGCCATCGAGCTTGAAGCGGGCGATGTAAGCGTCGCCCGCGCCATTGTAGGTGGTGTCGAAGGCGCCGGGCGTGGTCGGCATCGGCGTGCCCTGCGGGATCTCGTTCCCATTCACATCGAACGCCTGGAACTGATACGTCTTCCCAGTGATCGTGATCACGCCCTGCGAGTCGATGCCCATGTTGAACACTTCGTCGACACCCTGCCCGCCGAAGAACGTCGAGTAGGTAAGCTGCGAACCGTCGGGAGTGAGCCGCGAAAGAAAGATGTCGTGGATGCTCCGCTGCTCGAGGCCGCCGTTGTTTTCCACAAAGACATTCGCACTGCGATCGTACGCGCCGGGAGTAGTCGGGAATGTCTCGCTCGTCGTCTTGCCGCCGACGATCACGTTGCCCGCGGGGTCGAGGCCGACAACCCAGGCGGCATCGGCATTTGCGGAACCGGGCTGGCCCGCGAGATAGGTGCCGAAGACGACCGCGCTGCCGGTGTTGTTGAATTTGATCACGAAAGCATCGTAGTCGCCGTGGAAACCATCGCCTGGAATGGTGTCGTAAGCCCCGGGCGTGACGGGAAAGTCGAGCGAATTGGTGTCGCCCACGACGATCGGCTGGCTCTGTGCATCGACTGCAAGATCCATGACCCCGTGATTGAATGAGCCGCCGAAGAAGGTGCTGTAAACGAGCGCGCTGCCGCTCGAGTTCATGCGCAAGACATACGGCGTCATTCCGACAGGAGAGTGCCGGCCGTTCGTGTGCGGGAAGTCGGGTGAATACGTCTGCCCGGTGATGATCACATCGCCTGATCCATCGCGGGCGAGCTCCATGCCCCGGACGGCTTCATTCGCCGCGCCGCCGACATATGTCGCCCACTCGAGGCCTGGATCGATCACGAGCGGCAGGTGCGGATCACGTCCTGGAGTTTCGAAGCCGTAGTGCTGCTCGTTGATTTTGCGGAATCGGCAGGCGATCGGGCGTTTCGTGCCGTCGGGTAATTCTTCCCAGGTGGTCGGCGCGGTCTGCCGCAGCGGCTCGTCGCCGACGCACAGGATGAGCGAACCATCTTCTGCGATCTCGATGCGCTCCGCGCCTTCCGCGCGAATGACGACGCGACTAAGATCCGCATGCGGTGCGACGATGACGTCGTACTCGAAGCGACCGTTCTCCTCGCGCACGCGGATATCGATGCCCTCGTAGACGCCGCGGTAGAGCACGCTCGCAAAGGCCGCGACGTTCGACTGCCAGCGCTCAGGATCGTTGCCGATGAAGTAGTTGTACGTGCCCGCGCGTTTGTGTTCGCCAATGAGATCGGCCGCGGGCGACGCGTTCTCGAAGACGAGACGCAACGCGGCGGATCGCTCGTGCGCATTCACGCGCAGCGAAACGGCGTTCTTTTCAAATCCGGCAGCCATCGATCCCTTGCGGCCGACGAACTTCAGCTCGGGCGACCATTGGCCGCGGTTTTCGACGAAATCAAGCGGCAAGCCGACGAGCTTGTCGGCGAGAGGAACCGGCGGCGCTTTGCCACCGTGAGCAGGCGCCGCGAGCGCCGATGGAGAGAGCAACACAACAGCCAGACACGCCAGCCAGTGGGACTTTTTCATAGGGGGAATTACCTCGCCTGTGATTTTGCAGCCGTGCTGCCGTGGCTGCCGAGCCGACAATGGTAACGCAGATGTTACCTCTTCGGACGCTGCGCATTAACGAACATCGCCCGCAGCACTGCGCGCGACGCAGGAGAGCTACCCCGCATGGATTCGAACCATGAATAACGCCTCCAAAGGGCGCTGTGTTACCGTTACACCACGGGGTAAATCCGGCATGCGGATGCGAGATTTTCGATTGCGGAACGTCAATCCGCAAACTGCAAATTGGACGCGGCGACTCGCGCTGCGCGCGCAGTCTTGACGGCTACGCCGCCGGCGCTGGGATGGGCGCCGTAGTCGGCACTCCCGCCGGCAGGCGCACGTCGACCGTGGTGCCATTGCCCGGAATACTCGCGACGGAGATCTTACCGTTGTGCGCGTCAACCACCGACTTCGCGATCGCCATGCCGAGGCCAGTGCCGTGCGACTTTCCATGGGTGACGAACGGCTCGAATAGCTTCGGCAGGATCGCGGCGGGAATGCCGGAGCCGGTATCGGAGATGCGGATCACCACCTGGTTCTGCACGAGATCAGTCGTGAGTGTCAGAATGCCGCCACCGCTCATCGCTTCCCGCGCGTTCTTGATCAAGTTGCCCAGCACGCGCACGAAGCGGCCGAGATCGACAACCATCTCGCCATCATAGCGGATGTGTTTCACGAGCTGGATGTTGTGGCCGGGCAGCAACTTCAGGGCTTGCTGGTTTAGCTCTTCCATCACGCGCCAGACGGAGACGGTCTCGAGGTTGAGCGAAGTAGAGCCTCGGGCGTAATCGAGCAGCTCCTGCGTCATGGCGAGCATGCCGTCGACGGCTTTGTCCATCATCGAGGTCAGCTCGAGCAGGCGCGGATCTTTGCTTTCGGCCGCGATTAAATCAGAACAGCACCGGACGATGCAGATCGGGTTCTTCAGGTCGTGGATGATGGAATTCGACATCGCGCCGACGAGACTGAGCCGCTCGGAGCGCATCACCTCGGCGATGAAATGCGAGTTCACGCCGCGGAGCCGCTGGGAGACGGAGCGCAGGAAATTCATGTGCAATCGACTTGGCGCAATCTCCAGGATTTGCTGGAAGGTTTCTTCCGTCACGGCCCCGAGCAGCGTGGGTTCCGTCGCCGTCGCCATCGCGGAGCGCGGTTGCCCGTCGAGCAACGCCATCTCGCCGAAGAAGTTTCCCGGTTCGATAAACCCAAGCGTCTCCTGCTGACCGCCGCGGCCGGACTTTGAGATCTTCACGCCACCTTCGCCGACGAGGTAGAGCAGGTCGCCGGGATCGCCTTCGTGGAAGATGATCTCGCCCGCCTTCTTCCAGATGACCTTCACCTCCGGCGCGATGTCCTCGAGCAGGTGCCGCTCGATTCCTTCGAAGAGACGATTGTTCGACAACTGGTCGAACGCGCGGCTGGCGGCGGTGATCATGATCCGATTTCCGTTTAACCAACGGCAGCCGAGACCGCGCAACCGACACGCCGCAGGTTGACGCTTTGCAGCACCGCGTTCACGTGCGCCACGAGCTCCGCGGGCCGATGCGGCTTGCGCAGGAAACCGCTCATCCCGGCGCCAAGCATGCGATCGAGCCGTTCCTGGTCGATGAAGCCGGTGCTCAACAACACGACGACATTTGGCGAGATGCCTTTCAGCCGCTCGAACGTCTCTTCGCCATCCATGAACGGCATCGAGAGATCGAGGAGCACAAGGTCGAATTTCGCCGGGCCTTTGCGGAAAAGATCGAGGCACTCGAAGCCCGACCCAGCCGTAATCACTTCGAAGCCGGCGGGCGAAAGAATGCGTTTCGCGAGGACGAGATTCATCGGCTCGTCATCCACTGCGAGGATGCAGCGTTGTCTTGCGGGTGCGGGTGCTTCGGGCGCTTTGCGCCAGCGGGCGAACGCCGCGAGATCGGGGTGCAGCAATACCTTTTCGTCGCTGCCGCCGGCCTGCGCGACGAGCTCTGCGGTGATGTCAGCCGCGCGGTCGATGCTCGCGCGGAGCATCTTGAAGTATTTTTCGGACCCGTCGTTGCCGTCCCAAATGTTCTCGATGAGGGAACTGGTGCCGGCGATGATCTCGAGCAGGTTGTTCAGCTCGCTCGCCGCTTTTGGCGCACTGCCATCGTCAGGCTGGCCGCTGGAGTTGTGACCCGAGCCTGGCATTTAATCCAAGAGGTTGCCGCCCGATCCGCGGCTGGTGTTTCCGCTGCGTTCGCGCCGTAATGCTGCGGCACCGAGTCCGATTTCCCGCACGCCTGTCGTGGAAGGGTTGACGTTCGACGCGCTGCGATTCGGCGCCTGGACGACGACCGAGCCGGTCTTCGACGGCACAGCGCCCTCGAGCAGGCTGAGGATTTCGTCGGTGTTGGTCAACGGCAGGACGGCAAACGTCTCGGCACTCGGCCGGTCCCCATTATCATCGCCGCCAGGACCGTTGCCGTTGCCACCAGGGCCGTTGCCGTTGCCGTTGTTACCATTGCCATTCCCGTTGTTGCCGTTGCCGTGATTTCCGTTGTCGCCGTTGTTCCCATTTCCGTTCCCGTTATTCCCATTCCCATTTCCGTTGCCGCCGGGACCGTTGCCGTTGCCATTGTTGCCATTCCCATTCCCGTTGTTGCCGTTGCCGTGATTTCCGTTGTTCCCGTTGTTGCCATTGCTGCCGTTGCCGTTGTTCCCGTTCCCGGTGTTGCCATTGTTGCCGTTGCCGTTGTTCCCGTTCCCGGTGTTGCCGTTACCCGTGCCGGTGTTGCCACCGGTCGTGCCGCCGGCTGAGGAACCGCCGGTGGTCGGTGGGTTCGTTGTTCCCGCTGCTGTCGGCGCTGGTGTGTTGCCGGCGGTGGGCGGCTGGACTGAAGAAGTCGGCATCGCCGGGTCGTTGCGGCGGCTGATGGTTTGCATCATCGGCTCCGAGATCACGCGCACGTCCGTGCCGGCGCCGTTTACCACCAGGTTTGTGGCCGCGAGCGTGCGATCATCTTTCGCTTTGGCCTGCGCGGCGATCTCCTGACGGATCAAGGCGGCGCTCGGCAAGGCTGCCGCACCACCACTCATGTTCACGAGCGACGACGTCTTCATCACTTGCGCGAGGTCGACATCGACCGGCGCCGGAATTCTCTTCGCGTCGGCCGGCATCATCACCATCTGGCCGGGGCGCAACGTCAGCGCCTCACCGAGCTTGCCGTTCACCGACAAGCGCAGGCTGCCCTCGAGCACGAGCACCTTGATGCTCTGCTTCGGCCGGTACTCCATCATGATGGTGGTGCCGGTGATGGCGGCGGTCACAGCCGCGGTGCGAATCTTTGCCCCGCCGAGGCCTTTCGGGACCTGCAGCAACATTGTCCCCTTCTCGAGCGACATGTCGCGCGTGCCGGCTTTGAAGCTGAAATAACTCTCCGGCCCGATCCGGGTGAGGGTATTGTCTTGGAAGACCAGCTCCGAGCGCGATTTGATGCCGGTCTTCAACCCGAGCTCTTCCTTGATCACCTGCTGCAGCTCGGCTTTTCGCGAGCCGGTCGCGGGATCGACGACCGACACCTCATTGATGATTTTCGTGACACGCGCCTCACTTAGCGGCCCCGCCTGGACCGTGTTTGAGAGGCAGACAGTGGCGAAAATAGCGGCGACGATGGGTCTCATGGGCCTTCCGAAATAGCAAAGGACGTGCCGCGCTCTTATAGATTCCAGAACGTTCAGAACCGCACCGTCACGCCGAAGCCGATGCCGGTGGTGAAGACGTTGTAATCGAAGGCCGCGCGTTCGGAGCGATTCAGCCCATAGCTGAGGAAGCCGTTCAGCTCCGCCCAGTCCGTCATGCGGTAGCGGAAATTCCACGCCAGGATCTGGTTGAACTCCACGCGGCTGCCGGAGTTGTAATAATGAAGCGCCGGTCGCAACAGCAGGTCGGTCTCGAGTTTCTGCGTCAGCTGGAGCCGGTAGCCGATGAACGCCGCGAGCGTGTCCCGCTGCGCGGCGTGCGGATCCGAGATGCCGATCGTCGCCGCAATACCAAGCGTAAGCCCATGGCCGCGGCTGAACGCCACCGCCTTCTGCAAGCCGATCGTGAAGGCGTGATCCGTCAGGATGCTGTCGCCATCGCGGTCGAACAGCTGAGTGAAATCGTAGCGCGCAAAGACGCTCGCGCCCGGCAGCTGCGGCAACGTCCACGCCACGCCTGCGCCGAACCCGAGATTCTGAAAATCGAGCGCCGGGTTTTTGTCGTATCGAAAGATGGAAGCGCGGAAGCTGACGTTCGCCTCGACCGTCCGGTTGAGCTTTCGCGACCAGCCGAGGCCGGCGTCGACCACAGCAAAGACATCGTCGCTCCGTCCGCTGGACGACAGCTCGACGTTGTCTGTATAGAGCAGCGATGCCGCGCCGCTGAGCGTCCATTCGCGCGTGGGCTCCTGGTTCTTGAGGATTTCCTGCGCACCGAAACTGTCATCGGCGGCTGGTGCGGTCGACGGAGCGGGTAACGCATTCCCGTATGCGTCCACCGTCCGGGGCGCCGCCGTGCGGTAGAGTCGCGATTGCTCGATCGCGGAGTTCTGCGCCAGCGCGTAACCGTAGGGATTAACGCCAAATGGCGCCGTGTTCTGGCCGGACGCGATCTGCGTCGCGAGCAGGAGACAGACTACCGGACCGAACTTGATGGCAGGAGAAGCCACATGGTTCGCCTGAGCACTCGGCGTGCCGCGGTGCCGGCTGAGATCGGCGCGGCCATGAGACGGCATGCTTCCCGCTGAAAGGACGGACGTGTCCCGCAAACGCCGCCCAATCACGATCAGCGCGATCGCACTCTTCTGCCTCGCGGTGGTGTTGCTGCTCGATAACTTCGCGCCGTTTGCCTACGTACATGCGCGGGCGCTGCTGCGCGACGCGATCACGCGCAACGGGCGGCCGACGCCGCCGAATCCCGATCTCGTCTTTCTCGCGATTGATTCCGCCTCGGCAAACCTCGAGGTCGAGCAAGATATCGAGCAGCTCTACGGGCTGACAGATCCTGCTTCCACCGAAGCGCGCGCGCTTACCTTGATGAGTCAGCAGTGGCCGTGGCCGCGCGAGGTCCACGCGTTGATCCTCGAGCGGCTCGCCCGCGCCGGCGCGAAAGTGGTGCTGTTTGACCTGATGTTTCCCGTCACTACACCGGGCGACGAACCATTCCGGGCTGCGCTGGATCAATTCCGCAGCCAGGTGGTAATCGGGAGCAACTTCGGACACTCCGACCGCCATGCGGAAGTGATCAATGCCACGCACACCCGACCCGCAGAAAGCATCGTGCCGCAGACTGTGCCGATGGATGACCGCGTCGGCTACGTGAACTTCTGGCCCGACGAGGATGATGTCGTCCGCCGGGCGACGTATCGCTATCGGTTCAACGGCGATGAGTTTCTATCGCTGGGCGCCCGCGCGCTGATCAAAGCGGGTTACGCAGATCGTGTTCCCGACGGCTTTAAAGACCGGGTGATTCGTTACACGGCGCCGCCGGGCCGCGGATTCCCGCCGCGATCGATCTTCGAGATCTTCGTCCCGCAATATTGGGAACAGAATTATCAGTCGGGTGAGTTCTTCCGGGGCAAGATTGTTCTGGTCGGCGCCCAGGGCGCGTGGGCACACGACGAAGCCGCAACACCATTCGGCCTGATGGCCGGACCGGAGCTGCACCTGAACGCGATCAATGCCGCGCTCCATCGCCAGTTCATCCGGGAGATGAGCCACACCGAGGTGGCCCTGATCGCGCTGCTCGCCGCCGTGCTGGCGGTGGGTCTGTCGCTGGGGGTTCGCTCGCCCTGGATCCGCATGCCGATCCTCGCCGCGGTCGATTGGCTCGACCTGTGGTTGGCGCTGTTCGCCTACGATCACCTTGCCACATTCATGGCCTGTCTGCCGTTTCTGATCGTGTTCAACGTGACGGTGCTGCTCGGGCTCGCCTGCGATTTCGCCTGGGAACGACTGGAGAAAACGCGCGTGCGGCGCACGCTCGAGAAATACGTGTCGACGAACGTCGTCCGTGAGTTGCTCGATAATCCGAAGCAGTTCGAGCAGTCATTAGGCGGTGTGATGAAGCCGGTCGCGGTGCTGTTCTCGGACATCCGCGGCTATTCGACCGTGAGCGCGCGCACCGATCCGCAGGCGCTCGTGACGCAGTTGAATGAATACCTGAGCGCCATGGTCGAGTGCGTCTTCCGGCATGGCGGCACGCTTGATAAATTCATCGGCGACGCCGTCATGGCCGTGTGGGGGAACGTGCGGAGTGAGGGCGCGCGCGGTGATGCGACGAATGCGGTGCGCGCGGCACTCGAGATGCGGAGCGAGCTGGCGCGGCTGAATGCCGATTGGCGCGCGCGGGGGCTGCCGGAGCTGCGCGTCGGGATCGCGGTGAACCAGGGCGACGTCGTGGTCGGCAATATCGGTTCGCCGCGTCGGATGGAATTCACGGTCATCGGCGATGTGGTAAACGTCAGCTGGAAGCTGCAGGAATTGACGAAACGCTTCGAGGCGGACCTGATTGTGAGCAGCAACGTGCAGGCGCTGCTCGTGGAGGATTTCGATTTGCAATCGCTCGGCGGGGCCAGCGTCGCCGGCCGCGACGAACTGGTGGAAGTGTTCGCCGTTCTCGGTCCGGTTGATCTGTCATCGAACGTCGCTCAGCGACCGCTCGCCCGCGTCTAATGCTGCGGTCGCGCGCGGAGGCGCATCGGTTCGTGCGCTGCACAAGTTTTTGGACGCGGGACGGCTGCCGCGTCCGAATTAAATGCATGACCACCGGCACATCCCAACTGCAGGAGAGCGGCGCCAGCGCCATCACCATTTCAAAGCGAATCCGTAAAGCAGGCGCATTACTGCTGCTGCTCGGCGTCGTGGCTTTTGCAACCACCGGGTGCTACGACGAACGCTATGGACATACGCGCTATCGCAGCGGCTACTACGCGACCACCGCGCCTTACTACGGCGGGTACGATCCGTACTACGGCGGCGGTTATGCGCCATACTATGGCGGTGGGTACGGCTATGGATATGGTCCAACGACCAGCGTTGGCATCGGCATTTCAACTGGCCCCCGCCGCTATTATGGTCGGCCGCGTTATCGGAACTATCGACAGAACGCGCGCTACCAGCCGCGCCGCGAATATCGCCGGCGGGCCGGGCAGGCTAACGTTCGCAACCGGGTGAACCGCGACCGCCCGGTGCGACAGAATCCGGCGAACCGAATCGAGGGCAACGTGGAGCGACTCGAAGAGTAGGAGAAAGCCAAGAAGCGAAATTGAGACGCGCCACCATTCGGTGGCGCGTTTCGCGTTTAAGGACCCGCGAGCGCGGTGGCCAATTGGCCACTCGCGAAATTGGCAATCCGGGCTACGTTCTCCTCCCGCAAAATGAATCAATTAGAGATCCAGGATTTACACGCGACGATTGGCGAGAACGAGATCATCCGCGGCCTTTCGTTGACCGTGCCGAAGGGCGAAGTGCACGCGATTATGGGGCCGAACGGCTCAGGGAAGAGCACGCTCGCCAAGATCATCGCGGGGCATCCGGATTACACCGTCACGAGCGGCGCGGTGCTGATGGACGGCGAGAACGTTCTCGAACTCGAGCCCGATGAGCGCGCGCGGAAGGGCATCTTTCTCGCATTCCAGTACCCGAGCGAAATCCCGGGCGTGACGATTGCAAACTTTCTGCGCGCAGCGGTGCAGGCGCGCCTTCCCGAAGGCGAGGAGCTCGAGGCGACGGACTATTACGCGGAGCTTTACCAGAAGATGGATTTACTCGAGATGCCGCGGACGTTCACCTCGCGGTCCGTGAACGAAGGGTTTTCCGGCGGCGAGAAGAAGCGGAACGAGATCCTGCAGCTCGCGATGTTGAACCCGAAATATGCGGTACTCGATGAGACGGATAGCGGTCTCGATATCGATGCGCTGAAGATCGTCGCCAATGGCGTGAACTCGCTTCGCGGGCCGAATCTCGGCGTGCTGTTGATCACACATTACCAGCGGTTGCTCGATTACATCGTGCCGGATTACGTGCACGTGATGGTGCAAGGGCGCATCGTTCGCAGCGGCGGCAAGGAGCTTGCGCTCGAACTGGAGGAGAAGGGTTATGATTGGGTGCGCGATCAAGTCGCGGAGCCCGCAGGCGTTTAAAGGGAGAACATCATGGTTACTGACACGACGACTGAAGCCTCACCACTCGGCCTCGACCAAAACACGGCCGGCGATTTCTTTTACCCGGAGACTCACACCCACGATGCCGGCGTTGGCCTCACGGAGCAGACGATCGATTACATCGTCGACGTGAAGCAGGAGCCAGATTGGGTGCGGGAGTTTCGCAAGAACGCGCTCAAGATTTTCGAGAGCAAGCCGATGCCAACGCATTGGGCGAGCAAGGATCTCGAGGCGATCGTCTTCGACAACATCCGCTACTACCTGAGCAGCGGAACGCAGGCAAAGCGTAGCTGGGAAGAAGTGCCGGAAGATGTGAAGCGCACGTTTGAGCGGCTCGGCATTCCGGAGCAGGAGCGGAAGTTCCTCGCGGGTGTCGAGGCGCAGTTCGATAGCGAGGCCGTCTATTCGAACATCAAAGCCGCCGTCGGCGAGCAGGGCGTCATCTTTGTCGGGTCGACGGAAGGCTTGAAGAACCATCCGGAGATTTTCCGGAAGTGGTTCGGCAAAGTCATCCCAACCGGCGACAACAAGTTCAGCGCCCTCAACTCCGCCGTGTTCAGTGGTGGGTCGTTCATCTACGTCCCGCCGGGCGTGAAGGTGAAGCATCCGCTGCAGGCATACTTCCGGATCAATGCCGAGAACTTCGGGCAGTTCGAGCGCACGCTGATCATCGTCGATGAGGGTGCAGAGCTGACCTACATGGAAGGCTGCACGGCGCCGAAGTTTAACACCGCGACCTTGCACAGCGCCGTGGTGGAGCTGGTCGCTCTGAAAGGCGCGAAGATCCAGTACATCACGGTCCAGAACTGGTCGAACAACGTCTTCAATCTCGTGACGAAGCGGGCGATCGCGCACGAAGAAGCCGAGGTGAAGTGGATCGATTGCAACATCGGGTCCCGTCTGACGATGAAGTATCCGGGCGTGGTGCTGAAAGGCCGCAAAGCGCGCGGCGAAGTTCTGTCCATCGCGCTCGCCAGCAACGGCCAGCACCAGGACACCGGCGCGAAGATGGTCCACGCCGCTGATGAAACCTCGAGCAACATCATCTCGAAGAGCATCAGCATTGGCACCGGTCGCGCGACTTATCGCGGCCTTGTCCACGTGCCGAAGCACCTGAAGAACTGCAAGAACAACACCGAGTGCGACGCGTTGCTCATCAACGCGAACAGCCGCACCGACACCTACCCGGCGATCACCGTCCGCGGCACCGGCAACTCCGTTCAACACGAAGCCAGCGTCTCGCAGGTGAGCGCAGAGCAGATCTTCTATATGCAGCAGCGCGGCCTCACGGAAGCGCAGGCGATGAGCCTGAGCGTGAACGGCTTCGTCAATGATCTCGTGCGCCAGTTCCCGATGGAATACAGCGTCGAGTTGAAGCGCTTGATCGAGCTGGAGATGGAAGGTTCCGTCGGCTAGCGCAGCCGCGGGCGCCGTTTACCTTCTGAGTCGACAATGGGCCACGAGACCGCTGTTCTGGATGACGTGATCGAGACCGAAGCGCCGCGGGAGCAATCCGCATCCGCGATTCTCTCGGGCCTGCCGGACGGCCGCAACTCCGATCTACCGGAGTGGTTCCGGGCGCGCCAGGCGGAGGCGTGGACGCGCTTCACGTCGATGCCAATGCCGACGCGGAAAGATCAGGCGTGGCGTTTCTCAAACGTGAACGCGCTCGATCTGGCGCCGTTCACGATCAGCGACTCCGTCTCGGATGAAGATCGCCGCGAGATTCTCGAGCGATCGGTGTCGCTGGATGAAGTCGCCGCGCGCCTCATCTACGCCGACGACGCCCTGCTGCGCCGCGATCCGCTCGCCGAAAAGCTGCGGAGTCTCGGTGTGGTGGTGAAGCCGCTCGAGCGCGGCCTCATCGAGCACGAAGAGCTGTTCCAGAAGCAGTTCATGGCGCAGCCGACTGCGCTCGGCTCGGCGAAATTCGCGGCGCTGCATGAGGCGTTCGTCCGCTCGGGCACGTTCGTTTACGTGCCGCGCGGCGTGGAAGTCGAGCTGCCGATCGAGATCTTCCATTGGCTCGCGAACGACAACGCTTCCGTCTTCCCGCACACGCTCCTGATTGCGGATGAGCTTTCGAAGGTGACGGTGATCGAGCATTTCCGCTCGGCGCGTCCGACCGCCCGCGGCTTCGCCTGCGGCGTGAACGATCTCGTGGTCGGCCGCGGCGCGAAGATCACCTACGTCTGCGCGCAGAACTGGAACGAGAACGTCCTCTCGTTGCAGATGAACACGACCGTCGTGGAGCGCGACGCTTCCGGCAAAAGCCTCAACCTGCACCTCGGTGGCGCCTATTCGCGCTTCGAAAGCTTGAGCCGCATCACGGGTGAAGGTGGACGCAGCGATCTGCTCTCTGTTTCAGTCGGCTCCGGCTCTCAGGAGTTCGACGCGCGCACGTTGCAGGACCACGCGTCACCGCACGCGACGAGCGACCTGCTTTACAAAAACGCGCTCAGCGATCGCTCCCGCAACACCTTCGGCGGCCTCATCCGAGTCGAGCCGCACGCGCATTTCACCGACGCGTATCAGACGGTCCGCAATCTCCTCCTGAGCGATGACGCCGAAGCCAACTCGATGCCCGGCCTGGAGATTATGGCCGACAACGTGAAGTGCAGCCACGGCGCCACTTCCGGCCAAATCGATGAAGAGCAGCTCTTCTATCTCCTCGCGCGCGGTCTGCCGAAAAGCGTCGCGCACCGCCTGCTCGTGATCGGCTTCCTTGAGGAAGTAATCGAACGTCTCGATCATCCCGCGATCGCGCCGAAGCTCCACGAGCTGATCGAGGCGAAGTTTGCGTCGGCTTCCAGCTAGCGCCTAGCGCGTCAGGGCACGGTTGCGCCAGCGCGTGATTTGACGAAACCAATGTCCGAGGCGGTGATGGATCCATTCGCCGTCACGTCCTGACGGAAGTTTGCATTCGTCACGGGCGATCCGGATTGGCTTTTTGTCTGGCCTATATCCGATGCATTGACACTCCTGTTCCCAGTGGTGTCGCCGACGAGGAGAATCATGTTCACCGCCAGATCAGGCAGCACTTGACCGAAGCTGTCAGTCACGCCGCTCAACGTGACGGTGATTCGTTGCACATCCGAAACGCCGGTCAAATTTATGGTCATCGTGTTGCCGGAAAAGGTCGGCGCCCCTGAGATGCTCCCAGTGCCATTGGTGACGTTCGCACTCCCACCGATCACACCGTTCGAGAAGCTAAAGACAAGCGTGTGATGGCCGCTGCTGCTCCGGCATTCAACGCCGGGCGCGCCGGTGAGCGGGAGAGGAATATCGAAAGGTCCAAGAGCTCCATGCATCTTTCGTGATACTGCCGACGTGGCGGTGAGAGGTATGAACGTCGCTGCTGTCCCTCCCCAACTCGGATAGAGGACACTTTGCGAGAGCTGCGTAACGAGCGGTGTGGGGTTTGAGCCATCCGCCGCCATGACGTGAAGGCGGATCAAGTCGTTAGGCCGCGCGCCGCTGTAAACGATCTGCGTTCCATCAGGCGAGAATGCTGGCGTCTGGTTGAACGTGGAGTAACTGCCCGTCAGTTGCATCGTGTTCGTGCCGTCGGAATTCATCACGAAGATATCGGTGTTCCTGGTGAACAGGAGCTTCGTGCTGTCGGGGTGGAAGCTCGGGCTGGCGTAGCCGAGATCGGTCGTAAGCTGTGCCTGGGCTGAGCCATCGGCGTTCATGACCCAAATGTTTCCACTGCGTATAAACGCGATCTTCGCGCCGTCGACGGAGAAAGCGGGCTCTCCTTCGTTGAGCGGATTGCTCGTAAGCTGCGTTTGATTCGAGCCGTCGGCATTCATCACCCAGATGTCCCCTGCGCGAACGTACGCGATTCTCGACCGGTCGCCGGACAGGCTGGGATCGCTGCTGTTTGCGTCCGTGGTTAACCGGACCTGGTTCGTCCCGTCGGAATTCATCGCATAGATATCGACCGGGCTCGCGTTGCTGGTGAGATACCGGGCAAACACGATCCTGCTTCCATCGCGGGAGTAGCTCGGCTGGCTATCACCGCCAGAAGCTGTCGTTAGGCTGCTTTCGCCCGTTCCATCCAGATTGATCGTCGAGATGTGGAACGCGCCGCCACCGGAGGCGGTCGTGAACGCGATCTTCCCGATCGTCGAAGGGCAGCCGGAACCAACAAGTCGGGCCAGTGCGAAGTTACCCTGCTCGTCAACCGTCGCTGTTCCTCCCACCACGACGTCGCCGTTCGGTTGCACGAGGAGGGCGCCAGCCGAATTGAGAAGGTTGCTGATGATAAGAACGCGGCCGTTTTCGCCGAGATCCGCATCGAGAACCCCGTTTGGATGATAACGAGCGATCGCAGGGACATTCTGTGCATTTCCGGTTACCACGATCTTGTTGTCGGCCTGCAGGCTTACAGCGACCGCACTGGTTATCCATCCCGGATAGTTTGTGCTCACCATGCCGCCGCTCCCGAACGAGCTGTCAAGAGTTCCGTCGGTGTTATGACGAGTCAGCCCGAATCGGTAGGTGTTTTCGACGAACACGCCTCCCGCAGAGACGATCTTTCCGTCGGACTGGAGGACGATGCCGCGGACCTCCTCGCGAGAGTCGTTATTGTTGAAACCGAAATCGGTTAGCGACCAACCGTTCTCCCCGAAGCTCGGATCCACGACACCCGAGGAATCGCAGCGGAGGAGTGCAAACCGCGAATTGGTGCTATTCGGCCCGCCGATTCTGCCGCCGACCACGATCTTTCCGTCAGTTTGAACTGCAATCGCATACGGCTCTGCGGCTGTTGCAGGGCCAAACGAGTAGGCCGCGATGCCATCTTCGTCGAACGAGTTGTCTGACGAGCCGTTCGCGTTGAGCCGGACGACAAGGAAAGCTCCGCCGCCGCCATATCCGGTCAGGAGAATCTTGCCATCGGGTTGCACCGCCATTGCGGCCAGGCCGGTCAACCCATAGGCGGTCAGCACTTTGCCGCCACTCCCGAACGTGCTGTCGAGCGAGCCATCGGAGTTGTACCGAACGACGGCCATATACGTCGGGGTGAGTGTTGGCACATCAGGATCAACAGCACCGCTGGTCGGAACGGCCACGCCTGCAGCCACAATCTTCCCATCTGAGAGCGCCACGACCGCTGCGGCGGCACTCGCATTCGCACCTTCGGCTGCGAAAGATGTCAGGACGCGCCCACTACCGCCCCAACTCGGATCCAGCGATCCATCTTGATTGTATCGTGCCAGGGCGAAATTGTCCGGCACGCTATCGCTGCCGAACGAGAACCGGCCCGCGTATCCTGCGGCGATAATCTTACCGTCCGCCTGCCTGGTCAGCCCCCGCACGATGCCGTTCAAGTTCTGGCCCGCACCGGTGAACGCCGTCGCAACGAACCCGTCGCCGCTGAAGCTCACGTCAGGAGTTCCGGCACGGACACATGGTGGTGCGACCGCGCTAATCACGATCGCGTAGCTCCGGCTGCCGGAACAGCCACGCGCCTGGTCGGTCGCGGTGACTTCGAAGTTGAATGTGCCCGCGGCGCTTGGTGTGCCGGAGATTTGGCCGGTCGAGGAATTCAGACTTAGGCCGGACGGCAAGCCTCCGCTCGTGATCGCGAAGGTAAACGGCCCCGGAGAACCGCTCGCGCTGATCGTCTGATTGTAGGATGTCCCAACAACGCCGTTTGAGAGCGCGTTCGGCGCGAGCGAGATGGCGGGACAATTCACCGCGATCGAATAGCCACGTGAGCCGCTGCATCCGAAAGCGTCGGTGGCGGTAATCGCGAACGTGAAAGGACTTCCCGTTCCGCCGCTCGGAGTGCCGGAGATAACGCCAGTCGAGGAATTGAGTGAGAGGCCAGGCGGCAGTGCACCGGCGGTGATCGCGAAGCTGTAAGTCCCGCTGCCACCAGATGCCGAGATGGTCTGGCTGTAGGCGGCGCCAACTGTGCCATTCGGCAACGAGGAAGGATTCACCACGATCATCGCGCAACTGACGCCGATGGAATAGGAGTGCTCGCCGCGACAATCGTTCGCGTCGACGACGGTGACGGTGAAAGTATAGGGGCTGCCGGCGGTGCTCGTCGGCGTGCCGGAGATAACGCCGGTTGAGGCGTTGAGGGTCAAGCCCGGCGGGAGCGTGCCTTTTGTGATGGCAAAGGAGAAAGGCGCCGCGCCAGCGCTCGGCGTGATCGTTTGGTTGTAGCCGATGCCGACGGTCGCGTTCGGCAGTGACTCCGGAGTGAGCACGATCTCCGGGCATTTGCATTTGCCGACAGTATCGGCGTAAACAATGCCGCGAATCTCGGTCTGCGATAATGCGCGACTGAAGATCTCGACTTCGTCAATCTGCCCAATGAAGCGGCTTTCGCCGTTGGGATTCTGGATCGCGTAGCCGAGATTGACAGGATTACTAAACGTCTCGGTGTGAGAGGCGCTCGTCGCCGCGAGGTGCCCGTTAATGTAGAGGCGATTGACCTGGCCGTCGTACGTCAGGGCCACGTGCGTATACGTGTTCAACGGCACGCTCCCCGCCGGGCTCTGAACCCTCACACTCGCAGATTGAATATACTGGACGCTTTGAAAGTTCCCGTCGAAGCGCAGCGTCCCGTAGCTTTGCGTGTTCGGCTGATTCGAAATCAGGTGCCGCGTACCGCTACTCGTCGGTCGGACCCAAAAATCGACGGTATAAGCCGTGCCGGCATTAATCGTTGAGTACGCGACGTCGCCTGTGCCATCGAATTGAAATGCCTGAGCGACTTTCCCGGGCGCGAAAGTCACGCCACCGTTTGGCGTCCCGTCATTGCTGCCGCGGATGTCGTTTGCGTTGCCGTCGCCAGCGAACCAGTTCGTCATCCCGGCTGGCGGCGCGAAGCAATCTGCGACGGGGCAACCGGCGGCATTGATGACCGTGCTAGGCGGAGTGTCGGGACACGCATCGCGATGATCGACGATCCCGTCGCCGTCCGCATCAGTGAGCGTCTTGCATTTACCGGCCGTGTCAGCGTTCAAAATCCCGCGAACCTCCGTCTGCGAAAGCGCACGGCTGAAGATCTGCACTTCATCCATCTGGCCGATGAAGCGGCCCTCGCCGTTCAGGTTTTCGACGGCGAACCCGAGGCTGATCGGATTGTTGAATGTCTCGGTATGGACCACGCTCGTCGAGACCAGGTTCCCGTTGATGTAGAGGCGATTGACCTGTCCATCGTAAGTGAGCGCGATGTGCGTATAGGTATTCAGCGGAACGCTGCCGCCGGGACTCGCAACCCTGACGCTGCCGCTCTGGATGTACTGCACCTGCTGAAAATTACCTTCGAACCGAAGCGTGCCGTAGCCCGAGGTGTAGGCGTTGGCCGAGACCAGATGCCGCGTCCCACTACTCGTCGGCCGGACCCACAAGTCGATGGTGTAGGCCGAGCCGGCGTCGATCGTGGAGTAAGTGACGTCGCCTGTCCCATCGAACTGAATGGCCTGCGCCACTTTTCCGGCCGGAAATGTGACCCCGCCGTTGACACTCAAGTCCTGGGCGACGCCCGCAATGTCCTGAGGGTTTCCGTCACCCGGGAACCAGTGACGCAAATTTGCGGGCGGTGCAAAGCAGGCGCCGGCCGGGCAACCGGAAGCATTGACCGGTGTGCCGGCCGGTGTGTTCGGACACGCATCGCGGCCGTCGACGATGCCGTCGCCATCGGCGTCGACCGGCATCTTGCACTTACCGGCACTGCCCGCGCTCACGATCGACTGGATTTCCGATTGTGATAAGGCACGGCTGAAGATCTCCACTTCATCCATCCGGCCGATGAAGCGGCCCTCGCCGTTATGATTTGCGATCGCAAACCCGAGGCTGATCGGATCATTCAACGTCTCGCTGTGTACGGCACTGGTCGAGACGAGATTGCCATTGATGTAGAGGCGATTGACCTGCCCATCGTAGGTGAGTGCGACGTGCGTATAGGTATTCAGCGGCACGCTGCCGCCGGGACTCGCCACCCGCACGCTGCCGCTCTGGATGTACTGCACCAGCTGAAAGTTGCCTTCAAACCGAAGCGTGCCGTAGCTCGAGGTGCTGGGGTTATTCGAGACCAGATGCCGTGTGCCGCTACTCGTCGGTCGTACCCAAAAGTCCACCGTGTACGCCGTCCCAGTGTTGATCGTCGAGTAGGTGACGTCGCCGGTCCCATCGAAGTGAAACGCTTGCGCCACCTGGCCTGCACCGAAAGTGACGCCGCCGTTGACACTGAGGTCCTGAGTTTGATTCAGAATGTCCTGCGCGTTTCCATCGCCGGGAAACCACGAGACCATCCCAGCCGGCGGCGGAACACACGTTTGTGCGGATCCCGTCGCCAGCGTTGCGATTGCAATCACGGCGATTGCTACTGTTATCCGGACGGTGGCGGTGTGCGGCATAGAAGGGTGCTCCAACCGACAATGCGGAAAGCGCATCGCAAAACGGACACGCGTGACGAAAAGGCGGAAAGAACAGCAGATTCATTCCCGCAGCTCGCCCGGATACAGACCGGCGAGGGGCTGCGGCGTGTTCCCGGATGCGCTTCAGTTCAACCTGCCGGTTCGATCATCCCACCGATCGCGGCGCCACTCGCAGCGATCGGCGGCCGCTGCTTACGGAATCATTGCGCCGGAGCGCGATTTCACGAGCCCGATGTCAGACGCGTTGATCGCGCCGTTCACCGTCACGTCGAGTCGGCAATTTGCCTGCGTCACAGGCGCTCCCGCGCCGGCTTTCGTCTGCCCGATATCGGTCGCGTTGACGCCGCTGTTCCCCGACGTATCGCCGACGAGCGCTCGCATCGCCACCGTTGTCGCCGGTAAAACCTGCGAATGAACGTCAGTGACGTTGCTGAGGTTCACCGACACCTGGGTGGCGTCGGGCACGCCGGCGAGATCCACCGTCAATGTCCGGCCAGCGATCGACCGCGCGGCGGAGACGCTTCCGCCTGCGTGAGAGGCGCTGACGTTGCCGCTCACGATGTCGTTGCTGAAGGTGAAGACGAGCGTGTGATTGCCGCCGCTGGAGCGACACTCGACAGCGGGTGCTCCGGTCAGTGGCAGCGGAATGTCGAGCGCCCCGGCGGGACCATGCGTCTTGCGCGAGACGGCGCTGAGAAGCTGGAGCGCGGTCGTGTTGTTGCCGGTCGGCTCAACGGAAAAGCCGTTTGCCGTGTAGCTGACATTCGCGCCGATCACCTGCGTGAAACCGCCGGTGCGCGTCGCCGCGTTCAGGAGCTGGAACGTCTGGCCCGCTGGCGGCGTGTAGCCTTCGGCCAGCTTTACTTCCAGCGTGCCCGCGAGCGCCGCGGTCCCGCTGACGTTCAGCGCGGGCGGCTGGCTGCTCCCAATCACGATCTCCAGCTTTCCGTTCTGCCCCTGCGAATAGTCGTTGTTGATCGTGACGGAGCTATCGCGCCCGATGATCATCGTTCCGGCATTCGGGAACGTAGTCGCCGCTGCTTCGGTTTTGGATTGCTCGAATTGCGCGCGGGTAAACTGCCGCCCGTTCGTCACAACAAAAGTCCCGTTGTTCTGTCGAATCGAGTTGATCGGCGTGAAGACGGAGCTGGGGCCAGAGAGAACGACCGTCCCCGCATTTGTGGCGACTGGTCCAATGCTGAGGCTGAGCGTGCCGTTGTCGGCAACGTACGTTCCGCCAGTCAGCGTCTGGCCTGCGGCATCGTAGTTCGTCAGCCGCACGGCCGCGGTGAAATTAACCGCGCCGCCGCTGAGAGCTTCGATCGAGCCGTGGTTCGTTACCGTTGATCCAGCGCCAGTGGCGTCGAACTGAAGTGTTGCGCCAGAACCTGCCCGCACCGTGCCGGCATTCAGCATGTTCGATCCAACATCGTTCCGCAGGCCGATGTAGAGGAAGCCGGTCGACTCGATCAGACCGCGGTTCGTCAGATTCATGAAGGGCCCGAAGCCGTTGTTGATCTGTCCAGAACCTCGCAGCGCAATGCCGGTGCCGAGGCTGACGTTGTCGCCGGTGTTTGCGCCGTAGAGAACGTTCGATGTGCTGTTCGAGAGCGTGAATGGGCCGGGGCCGCTGAGCGTGGTGTTCGGGCCGAGGTAAAGACTCGCCGGATTACCCGCCGTGGCGTCCATCCGCAGCGTGCCGTAGTTCGAGAAGCTCCCGGCAATCGTCAGGTTCTCGGAGCCGCCGATTGCGACGGTGCCAGTGTTCGAAACGTTCGAGAGAGTGCCGCCTCGCAGCCCGCCACCAATGTGGCCGCGGATTCTGCCGGTGCCGGTGCTCGAGACGGTTCCGCCCTCGATCGTCACCTTCTCGCCGATCCGCACCGTTCCACCATCGAGCGCTTCGATCAGGCCGCCGTTGTTGGTGACAACGTCGTTCGTCGCACCGCCGAACGAGAGGAACCGAAATTCGCTGCCGCTGCTCGCGCGCACTGTGCCAGTGTTCGTCATCGGCGAGTTGAATTGATTCGCCACCCGGAGGCTGATCCCGGACGGCTGATTGGCATTGATCAGCCCGTCGTTGATGACTTTCACAAAGGCGTTCCCCGAGCCGCTGAAGTTGAAAAAGCCCGCGCCTTGCATGGTGGCGCCGTCTGCGATCGTGAGCGCGTCGCCATGCGCGAGATCGCCCTGGATCCGATTGTTCAAACTGTCGGACATCGTGACGCTGCCCGGTCCGCTGATGCTCGCGTTGCCGCTGCGCAGAGTGGCGACGGTGTTTCCGCTGCCGCCTTCCATGCGCACGATGCCGTTGTTCAGGAAGCTGCCGAGAAGCGTCACGTTCTCGTTGTTCCCGCCAATCGCGAGGACGCCGTTGTTCGTGACGTTCGCGAAGGCGCCGCCGCGCGCGCCGACATTGGCTTCGCCGCGGATGGTGCCATTGCCGCTCGTGGCGAGGATTCCACCAGTGATCGTCACGCCGCTCATGACGCGCACCGTGCCCTGCTCGACGGCTGCGATCGTGCCGCCTTGGTTGAAGACATTTCCCGAGCCGCTAAAGGAGTGAATCCGGAGTACGCCGCTGCCGCGCGCGCCAACGGTGCCTACATTCGTGAGATGGGCACCGACAGTGGGATCCGCGGCGAGGCCGATTTGCAGCGCATTGTTTGGCCAAACCGCTTCGATCAGCCCCTCGTTCAGAATGTTGAGGAGGCGTTCCGCGTTGCCGAAGAATCCGTGGTTGATCGCGCCCGCGCCGCGGATGACGCCGCCGGGCGAGACGGTCAGGAGATCGCCGTGGTTGTTCGCGGCGGAGAGAACGTTACCTGCGTTATCGGACATCGAGATGACGCCGGTGTTCACGACGTTGAACGGGTGCCCGATGCGGAGATGACTGGCGTTGCCGGTCGCATTGAGCGTGATCAATCCGGCATTGCCGAGCCCGGTGGCGGCGTTCAGGCGCACGTTGTTGGCGAGGTTCAAGGTGGAGCCGTTCAGGATGTTCACCGTCTGCACGTTCGCCCAGATGCCGAGCGTGCATGGCGTCGGGATGCTGATCAGCACGTCATAGGTGGGATTTGGCCCCGGAACCGGCTGGCCGTTCGCGCCGGGAATGGTGTGGCCGTTATCCGGGTAGGCCGCTGTCGACCAGACGCCGTCCTGCTCCCAAACCCCGAGGGCGTTGTCGAGATACGAGGCGTTGAAGTGGTCGGCGCGTGCCACTACGGCTGCGGCGAGTAGCATTGGCAGGAACAGAGAGACGCGCCGGGTTCGTGAACCCGACGTCTTGGGGGCGGAGTGATTTTCTGTCTTCATAGATTGTGGGCTTCAGGACGTCACGTGCAGAACCGGCCGGAAAACGGACATCGCGGGAAAAGATTGTTCGCCGGCAACGAGGTTCGGTAGCATCGGGGCGCTGATCGTGAGCACCCCCGTCGCCACCGACATCACGCAGGATCTGCAGGCGCTCGCCGCCGGCGACGTCGCCGCGCCGAATCGCTTAATGCCGATCGTTTACGCGGAGCTGCGCCGCATGGCCGCCGATTACCTCCGGCAGGAACGCCAGGATCACACGCTGCAGCCGACGGCTCTCGTGCACGAAGCTTACCTGAAGCTCATCGACCAAAACCGCGTCACCTGGAAGAGCCGCGCGCACTTCCGTGCGGTCGCCGCGCAGCTGATGCGTCGGGTGTTGCTCGAGCACGCGCGCAGTCACAACGCCGAGAAACGCGGCGGCAAGCTGCAGAAGATTTGGCTCGAGCAGACGAAGGAACTCTCCGGCAGCAACCCGCCTGATCTCCTCGCGCTCGACGATGCGCTCCGCAGTTTCGCAGGCACGTATCCGCGCGAGAGCGAAGTAGTCGAGATGAAGTTCTTTGGCGGGCTCGAAGCGAAGGAGATCGCAGAAGTGTTGAAGGTCTCGGAGAAGACGGTGCTGCGCGACTGGAGCTTCGCGAAAATGTGGCTCAGCCGCGAGCTGGCGTAGCCCAATGCCGGACGCCGCGCGCATTGCCGAGCTGGTGAAATCCGCCAGCGAACGCGAGCCGCACGAGCGCGCGGCCTTCGTGGAAGAGGCGTGCGCCGGCGATCGCGAGCTGCAGGCGGAAGTCGGATCGCTGCTGCGTTTCGAAACGGACGGCAACGTCTTCGACAAAGGCGCGCTCCATCTCGCCGCGAACACGGTCGGTCTCGACGCGTTTATCGATACCGGCGCGCAGATCGATAACTACCGCGTCATCTCGCAAATCGGCGTCGGCGGGATGGGCGACGTTTATCTCGCCGAAGACGCGGAGCTGCAGCGGAAAGTCGCGCTGAAGCTCGTTCGCACCGGCATCGGGAGCGACGACATCGTCGCGCGATTTCGCCACGAGGAGCGGATCCTCGCGAGCCTGAATCATCCGAACATCGCCCACCTCCACGGCTACGGCAGAACGTCGAACGGCACGCCGTTCTTCGTGATGGAGTACGTCGATGGCGCGCCGCTCACCGATTTTTGCCAAGGACGGAATCTCTCGATTCGTGAACGGCTCGCGCTGTTTCAGAAGGTCTGCGCCGCGGTTCACTACGCGCATCAACATCTCGTTGTTCATCGCGATCTGAAGCCATCGAACATCCTCGTCACGGCAAATGGCGAACCGAAGCTGCTCGACTTCGGGATCGCGAAACTGCTCGAGAACGAAGACGGCGCAGGCGTCGCCCCGATGACGATGACAATCGTTGGCGTCATGACGCCGGAGTACGCCAGCCCTGAACAGGTGCGCGGTGAATCGATTACGACCGCGAGCGACATCTACAGTCTCGGCGTCATCTTGTACGAGCTGCTCACTGAGCAGCGGCCATATCGGACGAAGAGTCGGCGCCCGGATGAAGTCGCGCGCGCGGTTACCGACGAGCAGCCGCCACATCCGAGCACCGTTCTCGCGAGTGCACCGCCCGCGCTGATCAAGGATTGGACGGCATTGCGGAGCGACCTCGACAACATTGTGCTGATGGCGTTGCGCAAAGAGCCGCAGCGTCGCTACAGCTCCGTCGCGCAGTTTTCCGATGATATCCGGCGCTGCCTGGAAGGCCGACCCGTCCTCGCACACCGCGACACGTTCAGTTACCGCGCGGGTAAGTTCGTCCGGCGACACAAAGCTGCGCTCGCAGTGACAGCTTTCGTCGTGGCTGCACTCTGCGTCGCAATGGCTGAAACTTTGCGCCAGAAGCAACGAGCTGAGCGCCGCTTCAACGACGTCCGCCAGCTCGCGAACGCTTTGCTCATCGATATCGCGCCGAAGATTGAGCGGCTCGAGGGATCAGTGGAAGCGCGCCAGGCGCTCGTCACGCAATCGTTGCGCTACCTCGACAGCCTTGCGCGCGAATCCGCCGATGACTCCGCGCTCCAGAGCGAACTGGCGGCGGCTTACGAAAAGGTCGGCGCGCTGCAGGGCGCGCCGCAGAAGCCAAACGTGAGTGATTACCGCGGCGCAATCGCGAGCTACGAGAAAGCGCAGGCGCTGCGCTCGCGCCGCCTCGACGACCGAGAGAATCGCCGTCTGCTCGCCGCGAATTATCGGGATGTGGCCGCGATTCGCTATTGGACAAACGAGTTTCAGCTCTCGCTGAAGGATTCAGAAGCGGCCTTGCAGTTGTATGAGCAACTGCTCGCCGAGCAGCCTCATTCACGCGAACTCCGGCTGGCGTGGGCGGAAGCGAATTTCGACGCCGCGCAGACGCATTCCCGGAACCAGCACTACGCGCAGGCGTATGAGTATCTCGAGCGCCCACTCGCGACGCTCGAAGAGATGCGACGCTCGGGCGATGACAGCGAAGTGCTGCGTCTTCTCGGCCGCGGCTACAGCATTCTCGGCATTTCGCTTTCCTGGGACGGGCAGCAGGAGCGGGCGGAAGCGGAGATGACGAAGGCGCTGACGATCAACGAGGCGCTCGTCGCGCAACATCCGAACGACGTTGTTCTTCGCTACGGCCTCTGGTTCACCTACATCCAGGCGTCGAGTCTCTACGAGGAAAGTGGCGATCCGGCGAAAGATCAGCTGTCCGCCGACCTCGCCGCGAAGTCGATCCAGCTCGCGGCTGGAACGCTCGAACGCGATCCAGCGAATGTGCAGGCGCGGCAAAACCTCGCGCAGGGATATTCGAAACTCGCCGTGGCACAGAGCAACCTCAACCAGCCCACCGAAGCGATCGCCACCGGCGAGAAGGCGCTCGCGCTCTTCCTCGAGATGGAACGCGCCGAGCCGAACAACCTCACTTACAAGCGCAACCTCGGCATCCTCTACACGCGGTTCGGCGATGCGAAGCTGAAGGCCGGCGATCTGCCCGGAGCGCTCGACGCGTTCGACAAATCCATCGCCAGCTTTGAGGCAATCCTCAACGCTGATCCGACAAACCGCGTCTCACGCGACATCGCGCAGGCGTGCAAAAATGTGGCGAACATTCATCGCGACCTCGCCGCGACGACGAGCAGGTCAGATGGCGCAGCGCATGCGAGTCTCGCCATGCAAAACTACCAGCGCGCGCGTGACATTCTCGTGAGCCTGGAGGCGCAAGGCGCTTTACCGGCCTTCGATCGCAAACTGCTCGATGAAATGAATGCGGCCGTCGCGAACCCAATCGTCCCGTAGCCGACACTACGGGATGATCGCGCCGGAGCGCGATTTCACGAGACCGATATCCGAGGCGTTGATGGCGCCGTTCACCGTCACGTCGTGGCGGCAATTTTGCCTGCGTCCCAGGCGCGCTCGTGCTGGTGATCGGCTTCCTCGAGAGATTGATCGAGCGGCGCGCTAACGAGTCGTCGCGCGGCGATGCTCGCCTCGTCGGGAGTCACTTCGGAGACTATCGTCAGCGTGCACTCTTCAATGAAGCCGATGCGACTGCGGACCGTTTTCGCCGCTCTGCTACGGTAGAGTGGCGCCGGAGCGCGTTTTCACGAGTCCTATGTCGGTGGCGTTGATCGCGCCGTTCACCGTCACATCTAGCCGGAAGTTCGTCGCAGTGACGGGCGAGCCAGATTGAGCCTTCGTTTGCCCTATGTCAGTCGCGTTCACCGAGCCGTTGTTACTCGTGTCTCCAAGAAGCGTGTGCATCGGCACGGTGGCATTGCCGCTGGAGGAGGCGGTTACGAGATTCGTGAGTGTAATGGTCAGATGTTGGGCATCTGAAACGTTGCGAAGATTGACCGTCACGACCGCGCCGCTCACCACCGGCGGGTCGGCTGTGGCCATGTTGTTCGTGCTGCTAACTGTGACTCCGCCGACACTGTTGACTTGATCAGCAAAGGTAATGACAACCGTAAAATCGGTTCCGCTTGGGACGCCGCGTCGGCATTCGATCCCCGCCGCCGGCGGGAGCAGATCGATGTCTCCGACAACAGATTCGTGCATCTTCCGTGAGACAGCACTTATGGGAAGAATCGCCGCCGGCGCCTGAACTTCAACGCAGCCCGAGAACTCGGAAGTGTTGCCGTTCGGATCAGTGGCGGTCGCAGTGATGAACTGTCCCGCAGCAACAGCGGGAGAAAGCGAAACGTTGAAGCTGGAGTTGCAGTCCTCGCCGGTCGTCACGTTCGTTGTGCCAACAAATGTCCTGCCCTCGCCGTGACCCGATGCCTCGCACGTCGGATTCGAAAAGAACTCGAGGCGGAAGGTGGTGTTCGGATTTGAGTCGAGGGTTCCTTGCACCTGCGTGCTGCCTGCGCTCGAAATAGCGGAGGTCAGCACAGGATAGTTCTGCCCGTGGTTGCCCACGCTTGAGGGATGATCCGGGTCACAGTGGTCGTTCGGGTTCACGCCGTTACCTGCACTGCCAAGATTCGCGGTGAGATCGATGCCCAGATCGCTCGAGGTGGACCCATTGTTGTGAATCGAGTTACCGAGGATTGGATTATTCTGGTCGGGGAAGTTGGAAAAGTTACTCACCGTCACGCCATCGTTCCCATTGAAGGCGATCACGTTACCGGCGCCCGGTATCGTGCCGCCAACCGCATTACTGTTGTGGTTGATCATGATGCCACTGAACGCGTTACCACGTGCGGTGGAACCATCGGCGGCCGTGCCGATCCGGTTGCCCTGAATAGTATTGCAGCAGCTGTAAGAAATAAGGATCCCGTGGCCGCCGTTGCTCGAGATGACGTTTCCCTCACCGGGATTTGGCCCACCGATCGTGTTGGCAGGAGTGTTACCCCGAAAGTCCAGGCGCACGCCGTTTCCCGCATTGCCAAGCGCGGTCACGCCGTCAGCGCCGAGACCGATGTAGTTGCCTTGGACAATGTGCTTGCTCTCAAAATTCGCGATCGAAATGCCGTTGCCGGCGTCCGGGCCGTTCGGAGGCGCGCCGTTGCCGCTGATGACGTTCCGCTCTCCGACGCTCGGACCGCCCACACGGTTGTTGACGCCACCGTCGAGCAGCACCCCGATGCCGTTCCCGAGGTCAGCCGTGCCGTTTCGATCCGTGCCGATGTAATTGCCAAGAATCAGAACGTTGGTGGCCACGGAACTGCCGCCTTCGTAAATGTCCACGCCGCCGCCGTTGCCACTGATTAGGTTGCGCTGCGCGGGCAGCGCACCGCCGATTCGATGCCCGCCGGTCCCGAGAGTGATAACGCCCCATTGACTATTGCCGAGCGCGATTGTCCCCGTCGGGTCCGTTCCGAGGAAGCAGCCTTCGACGGTGAGCCGATGGCCTGATGCATCGAAAATTGCGCAGCCGGAGCCGAAGCCTGTGGAGACAAAGCGATTTATGACGAGACCGCGGATAGTGACGTCGGAGGCAGTCACGTAGAAGCCACTCGCGTTTCCGGCGCTGGTGCCGCTCAGTTCGACGCGCAAGACGGCATCAGTGCCGACGATGAGCGTATTCGGAGAAGAGCCAGGCTGCGTGTAACCATCTATGATCACTGGGTCCGCGATCGCTGGAAGCGCACTAACGGGCGAGATCGTGCAGACGCCCGTCTCGGAATTGCAACCCGGATCATCGGCCGGAATATCAAAGGTGATGACAGCCGGACCCGGAGCTGCGTTCGAGCAGGCGATCGCTTCGCGCAGACTATGTGGTCCAGAGTCGGCCGTGGTGGTCACGACTGTGCAGGGAAGAGCGCCCTGAGTAACTGTGAACGTTTGGTTCCCGATGGTTATCGTCCCGGTGCGTGGCGGACCCGGATTCCGCGCGACGGTATAACTAACTGCGGTGGTGCCACCGGTTCCGCTGGCCGGATCGATATTCGTGATCCAGCTAACGTTGCTCGTGGCTGTCCAGGCGCATTTGCTCCCTGTCTCGACCGTCACAGTGTCGGTACCGCCACCTACGGCAAAGCCCTGACTCGTGGGCGTGAGCGAGTAAATGCACGTCGGCGGCGTTGGCGTCGGCGTGGGCGGTGGCGTCGGCGGAGGTGGGGTCGGTAGGGGTTCCCCCGCTACACAGACGCCATAGCTTGGCGGACTATCGATCGTTTGGACAAGTTCGCCCGTCGAAATATTAAATCTGTACAATTTCGCAGCGGCGTTGAGAACGCCTACCCAGAAGGTCACTCCGTCCGGATGCAAGCTGAGCGCGAAATAGTTTTGATTGCCCGGCGCAGCGTACGTCTGGACGATGTTCCCGTTTCCATCCAGTCGCTTAACGTTGCCGTTAGAGTCGGCGACGAGCAGGCCTCCCGTGCCGTCGAATGGAGGAAGCAAGCGCATCCCGCAGAGGCGTTCGTCGTTCAGGAGATGAGCGAAGTGGGAAAGCTGGCCCGTGACGGTGTTGTACCGCATCACGTAGGGGCCCTCGTTGGTATAGAAAATAGTCTTCTGGTCGCTGGCGAGATCGATCCAGTCGGTGCCACCCGTCCCGGCGATTGATTGCACGGTGTAGCTGCGAACCAGCTGATACCCTCCGGTATACTCCAAAATGACCGGATGGTATCCGCCACCGACGAAAAACCCACCATCTGCCTTCCAGGCAATGGACTCAGGACGTGGCTGCCCCGGGGTAGGAATGCTGAACTGCTGATGCGGATGATTATCATCCCACCTCACGATTCTGCTCCCCGAAAAGTCTGTGGTGATCAAACCGCCCGGGCCGTATTTGCAGCCGGTGGCGTAACCAGCAGCCTGAGCATGCTCGATCATTTCAATAAAACCCCCGCTACTGGCGTAAACGTGATAGCGGCCGCTCGCGTCGGCGAGCGCGGTGAAGACTTCGCCGCCCGTCCAATTCGATAGTGGTGCTGGCGGAATCGCGGAAACGAGCACGGAGCTCAAACAGCCGACGCCGGTCGCCGCCACCACTATTGCAATGCTGGTTTTCGTTCTCGCGTTCATAGAGTCTCCACCGCGTATAGGCGCAAGGCGGCAACGAAACGGGGACATCGATTTAAAAAAAGATTCCTGCGTGAAAACGCCGGAGGCTAAGATTGGCGCGATCCCCCCGGAAACATGAGCGCAAGCGCAGCGGCAGCCGTAGACATCACTCGGATCCTCCAGGACTGGAACGCAGGCGACACCAGCGCGCCCGAGCGTCTCATGCCACTCGTTTACGGAGAGCTGCGCTCGCTCGGCGCGCGCTATCTGCGGAACGAACGCGCGGACCATACGCTGCAAGCGACAGCGCTCGTTCATGAGGCGTACCTCAAAATGGTTGATCAACACTGGGCCGCCTGGCAGAACCGCGTCCAATTCGCCACCATCGCCGCGCGTGCGATGAGGCAGGTGCTCGTCGAGCACGCGCGTGCGCATAAAGCAGCCAAACGCGCCGGTAAGCTGCGCAAGGTTTACCTGGATGAGACTCAGGAGCTCGGCGCCGACATCAAACCTGACCTGGTCGAACTTGACGCGGCCTTGAAGGACTTTGCCGCGCTCTATCCGCGCAAAGCCGACGTGGTGGAACTGAAGTTTTTCGGCGGACTCGAGATCGAAGAGATCGCGCAAGCGCTGAGTGTCTCCACTAAGACGGTGAAGCGCGATTGGACCTTCGCGCGCGCATGGCTCGCCCGCGAGCTCGGTAAAGATGCCGCCTGACAAACAAGCTGCCCGAGTCGCCGAGCTGTTCGACTCTGCGCTCGACTGCCCAACTGGGGAACGCGACGCGTTCCTGGATCAACACTGCGGGCCGGACACCCAGGTGCGAGCAGAAGTCGAGTCGTTACTCCGCGCCGCGGCCGGTGCAGGTCGATTCATGGAGCAGCCGGCATTTTCCATTGCGAAAAAGTCGCCGCGTGGCGCGTTCGCCGATGGTGAGATCATCGGCGAGTACGAAATCGTTTCGCTCATCGGGAAAGGCGGGATGGGCGAAGTCTACCTCGCGCAAGATCGACGCCTGCACCGGCGTGTCGCGCTCAAGCTCGTGCGCGGCGGCCTCGATCCCGAAGCAATGGCACACCGGTTCGAACGCGAGCAGCAACTCCTCGCCGGGTTGAATCATCCGAACATCGCGCAACTCTACGCGAACGGCGTTACCCGCGACGGCATTCCATTCTTCGCGATGGAATTTGTGGAGGGCACACGGCTTGATCAGTTCGTGAAAGAGCAAGCGCTCGGACTGCGTGCACGACTTGAGCTATTCCGGAAGATCTGTGCCGCGCTCGCTTACGCTCACCAGCACCTCGTCATCCATCGCGACATCAAGCCCGCCAACATCCTGGTGACGCTGCGGGGCGAACCAAAGCTGCTCGATTTCGGCATCGCGAAACTGCTCGATGACCTCGCGGCGGACGCGGCCGAGCAAACGTTGACGATGCAGCGAATTCTCACGCCGGAATACGCCAGTCCTGAGCAGATTCGCGGCGAGCGCATCAGCACGGCGAGCGACATATACAGTTTGGGCGTTGTTCTCTATCGATTGCTGACCGACGCAACCCCGTACCGTCTGACCAGCCGCCGTCCGGATGAGGTGGCGCGCGCCATTACCGAACAGGAGCCGGCGCGGCCCAGCACCAGCGTCAGCGAACATCGCAAGTCGTTGCGCGGCGATCTCGACAACATCGCGCTCATGGCGTTGCGCAAGGAGCCGGAGCGCCGCTACCGCTCGGTAATCGAATTCTCTGATGACATCCGGCGCCACCTCGAAGGACTGCCGGTCCGCGCCCGCCGAGGCACCGTGGCATACCGCGCGACGAAGTTCGTCCGTCGCAACCGCATTGCAGTCGCAGCCGGTGGTCTCGTCGCGCTCGCCGTTCTGGGTGCGCTGATTGTGGCGCTAATTGCGGGCGAGAGCGCGCGGCGGCAGCGCGACATGGCAGAACACGAGCGGGCGAAAGCGCAACGCATCAATAGCTTTCTTCAGCGCACGCTCGCATTCTCCAACCAGAGCATCACGTCAGTCTCACCGGTGGCGCAGAAGAAAGACGTCACCGTCAATCAGATGCTGGATCAGATCACACCGCAGATCGATGCCGAGCTCGCCGATCAGCCGGAGGTGCGCGCACAGGTCTTGCGGACAATCGGTGCCGCGTATGCTTCGCAGGGACAGTACGGAGCCGCGGAGAAAGTCTTGCGCACCGCGCTCGACCTGCAGACGCGTCTCTACGGTGAGGAAAACGCGGAAGCCGCTGCGACGATGGCTGAGCTGGGGGTGCTGCGTTACCGCCAGGCGGATGCCGAGCAGGCGCATCACCTCCTAGAGAAAGCCGTCGGTTTCTACCGCAAGCAACAGCAGACAAATGCCGCCGGATACAGCGCCGCGAAATTGGCGCACGGCCTAGATCACCTCGCGGTGATCAAGTTTTACAACGGCGAACGGGATGTCGCTGTGTCGATGCTGCGCGAGGCGTCCGAGATTGCTTCACGGGGAAACCTCCGGGGACATGAGCGAGGCGTAATTGCCAGCATCAAAACGAACCTTGGCGGTCTTCTGGTCACGTTCGGGCAGATCGACGAAGGCGGCGCTCTCCTTCGTGAATCGCTAACCGAATTCCGGGAAGTCTCCACGCAACCGCGCTGGGAGGTCGGCGTCACTCAGATGTATCTGGGCATCGCTGCGCTCAGCAAGAACCGGCTTGATGAAGCCGAGCAGTACTTGCTCGAGAGCGAGCGGCTTTTCCGTTCCACACTTGGCGACAGCAATGGCTATCTAGCGACTAACTTGGACCGCCAGGCGGCCGTGCTCTTCGCAAAGGGGGACTTTAACGCGGCGGAAGAAAAAGCCCGCGCCTCTTTCGCAATCCGTCAGGTCATTTCGCCAGATTGGAAGGCGCTCTGGATTGCGCCAATGACCACACTGGGTGATATCATGACGAAGACGGACCGCGCACGCGAGGGTGAGAATTTCTACCGCGAGGCGCTGGCAATTCACGACCAACAGCAGCCGACGAAAAACTTCTCCGGCATTGTGCAACTGCAGATCAGACTAAGCTACTCTCTCATGGCGCAGCACCGCTTCGCCGAAGCGAGAGCCATCGCGCTGCAAGCTCAGCAAGTGGCTGGCGAACATCTCCCGCCGGAAGGCCCGCTGCGCACCGCAATCGCCGATTGCCTCGCGCAAATTGGCCGAGCAGAGGCGAACTAAGCTGGATACAGCGCGGTGACTGCCTGCGCTTCCTTGCGCACCTCAGTCGCAAGTTGTGCCGGGGCGAGCACGCGGACATGGCTGCCCCAGCTCAGGACCCAGCGCTGGATTTCTTCCAGACTCCCCAGCTCCAGCTCCAACGTGGCGGAGCCGTCCTTCGCTTCACGGAACTTTTGTGATTCGTGCCAGGTGCGCTCGCTGACCAGTCGCGCCGCGAAGGCGTCGAACTCCAGGCGGATCTTATGCTTTTTGCCCCCTTCGAAGACGCCGAAGCTCCCGCTGAGAACATCAGCAATCGAGAAGTTGGCCGGCCGGCGAAAGCGGGTGCTCGTCGCACGCGCGTTGCGCATGCGCGGGAGCGCAAAGGTGCGGAGCTGCTTGCGTGAAAGATCTTCAGCGAAAAGGTACCACTGGTTCTCGAGCGACGCGATGTGGTACGGCCGCACGCGCCGTTCCTCATAACCTTTGCTTTCCAGCTTCCGGTATTCAAACTCGAGTTCGACGGAACGTAGCGCCGCCTGGCTCACGGTTTCAAACAACTGCAGGTCGGCCACGCTTGCGCCGACGCTCCGGAAGGAGATTGCCTCTTCCATGTCGCTCCATGAGAACGAAACACGCTCCTTCAGGCCGTCGGTGATCTTGCGGAACGCGGACCGCAGCGGCCGCTCGAAAGGTGTCCCGTGATATTGCGTCAGCGCTTTCTGCGCGACGAAAAGTGCGGCGATTTCGCCTTCAGAAACATCGATCGTCGGGAAACTCGTCACCGCCTCCGTGTAGTAGAACCCGAAGCGCAACGGATCGTACTCGATTGGCAAGGCGAGCCGGTAGCGCATGAAGTCGATGTCACGCTGGATTGTCTTCGGCGAGACCTCCAGCTCCTCAGCGATCTTGCGGCAGTTCGGAAAACGTCCGGCTTTCAAGCGCGCGTGAATCGACATCATCCGTTCGAGTGGCGGCCGTGATGATTGCTGGTCTTTCATCGGCGAATCGCAAACGCGATGCGCGCGTGCGCGCGAGAAATCTGAAAAATCTTCATCTGTAGGACAGTCCATGTCCTACCCGGCAGCGGAAGGTCCGCGCATGAAAACATATTCAACTCGGTCGCGCCGCAGCACCTTGCTTCCAGTTCCATACTCAGTTCGTCCCGATCGGCTCGAGCGCGGCATCAGGATGCTGCGGGCGCTACGCCTCTCGTTAGCCGCACAAACGCCGGTGCCGCGTGCTCGTCAATGCGAATTTGAATTCGCGCTGCCGACCCGCGCCGGCGCCCGCTAGCGCGCGGGAGAATGTCTTGCGCCGCAGAATCGCGGTGACTACGCTGCTGGCGCTGGAGTATCGAAGAACGACGCTCCCGCTTCCCCCTTTGTCTATGAACGTCACCGGCACGATTGAAGCCATCCTGGCGCAAAAACGAGGGGAAGTTTACTCGGTGTCGCCGGACGCGACCGTTTACGACGCGGTCGCAATGATGGCCGAGAAGAACGTCGGCGCGCTGCTCGTGGTCGAGAACGGAGAGTTGGTCGGCATCATTTCCGAGCGCGATTACACGCGCAAAGTGATGCTGCGCGGCAAACGCTCGCGTGAGACGATGGTGCGGGAGATCATGTCAACGCAGCTGACCACCGTGCCTCCACGTGAGAGCGTCGATGATTGTCTGCGCTTCATGACAGAGAAGCGTATCCGTCACTTGCCTGTCGTCGCCGACGGTGAGATCCGCGGGGTGATTTCGATTGGTGATCTCGTGAAGCACGTGATCTCGGTGCAAGGCGCCACGCTCGACCAGCTCGAGCGGTATATCTCCGGCGGCTACACGAACTGAGCGGGCGCGATCTCGCGCTCTTTTGCTGTAGGGGAAGCTGTTAGCTTCCCGTGTTTCGAGACTGGGGAAGCTGACAGCTTCCCTACAATGCCCAGACCGTCCGGCCGCCAACGATCGTGCGCACGGCCCGCCCCCGCAGTGTCCAGCGATCGAACGGCGTGTTGCAGGACAGGCTCGCCGACGCGCCGGCGTCGACCGTCCATTCAAGATCGGGATTGATGAGCGTCACATCCGCTGGCGCTCCGACGGAGAGCGTACCCGCCTTGAGCTTCAGCAGTCGGGCAGGATTCACCGTGTACATCTCAATCAGTCGCGGCAGATCGACCGTCTTCGTTTTGTGCACAAGGATGTCGATGAACAATCCAAGCTCTGTCTCAAGGCCGACAATGCCGAACGGCGCCTGATCGAACTCCACTTCTTTTTCGAACTTCGCGTGTGGCGCGTGGTCGCTCGCCAGGATGTCGAGCGTGCCGTCCGCGAGGCCGCCGAGCAGCGCATCGATGTCGCTCTGCGTGCGCAACGGCGGATTCACCTTCGAATTCGTGTCGAAGCTCCGAATCGAGTCGTCGGTCAGCGCGATGTGGTGCGGGCAAACTTCACCGCTGATCTTCACGCCGCGCGATCGCGCTTCGCGCAGCAGCCGCACGCTTCCTGCCGAGCTGATGTGTTGGCAGTGAATCTGATGATCGCACAGCTCAGCAAGCAGGATGTTGCGCATCACGATCGCTTCCTCTCCGGCGGCCGGCCAGCCGGGTAATCCAAGGAGCGTGCTCCAGTAGCCTTCATGCACGACGCCGTTGCCGACGAGGTTGTAATCCTGGCAATGGTCGAGCAGCGGCACTCCGACCATGCGGGCGTACTCGACGGCGCGGCGCATCAGCTCGTTGTTCTGCACGCAACGGCCATCGTCGGTGATCGCTATCACGCCGGCCTGCGCCAGCGAGCCAATCGGCGCCAGCTCTTCGCCCGCGAGTCCAGTCGAGATCGCGCCGGTCGGCAGCACGTTCACGCACGCGACCTGCGCCGCTCGGTCCTTGATCCACGCAATCGTGCCGGGGCTGTCGGCTGCTGGTGACGTATTCGGCATGCAGACGATGGTCGTGAACCCGCCCGCCGCGGCGGCGCGCGCACCGGATTCGATCGTCTCTTTCCAACCAAAGCCCGGCTCGCGGAGATGCACGTGAATGTCGATTAAGCCTGGCGCGACGATCAATCCTGTCGCATCGACCACCTCCGCCGGCTGCTCGTCCTGATCAAGAGCGATCGCGCCGTTCACGATTACCAAATCGCCGACTTCGTCCCGACCGTTCGCCGGATCGATGATGCGGCCGTTACTGATGATCGTCTTCATGGCGTTGCAATTCCGCCGCAGAGGTAAAGCACGGCCATGCGCACGGCGAGCCCGTTAGTCACCTGATCGAGGATGACGCTCTGCACGCCATCCGCGAGGTCGCTGTCGATTTCGACGCCGCGATTGATAGGGCCAGGGTGCATGATCAGGCAATCGGGTTTCAGCAGTTTCGCCCGAGCTTTCGTTAGGCCAAATAAGCGGATGTACTCGCCGAGTCCCGGAAAGTAGCCTTTGCGCTGACGCTCGTGCTGGATGCGCAACAGGTTCACGACGTCGACCGTCGGTAAGACTTCATCGATGCTGTGGGTGACGGTGACGCCGAGCCGCTCGAACGCGCGCGGCACTAACGTGCTGGGGCCGACAAGCGTGACGCGCGCGCCGAGTTTCAGCAGGCCGAAGATGTTCGAGCGCGCGACGCGACTGAACAGGATGTCGCCGACGATCGCGACGTGTAGGCCGGCGATCGCGCCGCGCCGCTCCCGGATCGTGTAGAGATCGAGCAGCGCTTGGGTGGGATGTTCGTGCGCGCCATCGCCGGCGTTGATGATGCTGGAGCGGAGCCGCGGCGCGAGAAATTGCGCCGCACCGGCAGAGCTGTGCCGGATGACGATGAGATCGGCGTGATTTGCCTCGAGGATCTTCGCCGTGTCCTTGAGCGTTTCACCTTTCGTTAGGCTCGATGTCGCCGCGGAGATGTTGATAACGTCCGCGCTCAGGCGTGTCGCAGCGATCTCGAACGAAGTGCGGGTGCGGGTGCTCGGCTCGACAAAGAAATTCACAAGCGTCTTGCCGCGTAGCGCCGGCACCTTCTTCACGTCGCGCGTGCCGACTTGCTTGAAGGCATCGGCTGTATCGAGCACGAACGTGATCTCCTCGGCCGAGAGATCGTGAATCCCGAGCAGATCTTTGCGGTTCCAGCGCATGGCGGTACTCATTGGGCTTTGATCAGCCACACGGCATCGGGCTCATTGTCGACGTTCTCGAGACGCAGCCGCACGCGTTCGTCGGCTGCGGTGGGGATATTCTTGCCGACGTAATCGGCGCGGATCGGCAGCTCGCGGTGGCCGCGGTCGATCAGCGTCGCAAGCTGAATGCGCGCCGGCCGGCCGAAGGAACCGATCGCGTCCATCGCCGCGCGCGCCGTCCGACCGGTGTAAAAAACATCGTCCACGATAACGACGGTCCGTCCATCGAGCGGCACCGGCAGCCGCGACGCTTGCACCATTGGTAAATCGGCGCGCTTGCCGACATCGTCGCGATGCATCGCAACATCGATGACGCCCGTCTCGACGCTGACCTTCTCGAATTCCTCGATGAACGCGCCGATCCGCCGCGCGATCTCGACGCCACGCGAAGGAATTCCCGCCAGCACGACGCTGCCGAGATCACGATTGCGCTCGATGATCTCGTGCGCCATCCGGCGCAACGCGGAACGAATCGCGCCGGCGTCCAGCACGAGAGTGCCGGGTGGCGAAGAAGATTGAGCTGCGTTGTCTTGTGCGGTCATGCGTTTCCTTCGCGACCTCGCGGGATCGCGTTAAAGGAGCGGCGGGAGCGTCAGGAGTTGGCGGTTTCCGCCTGCATCCGGACCTCCCGCTGGCGTTTATCTCGCCAGCTGGATCGATGTTTCACGATCCAATCGAGAAGCGCTTTCTCGAAGCCGATGTCGGCTCCGGCTTTCTCGCTCTCGATCCACTTGTGTTTCAAAATCTCCTCTCGTTCCGCCAGGAACTCTTTGTAGAGGACGGAGTTCTTGACGAACTGCGACTGTGGTTGCGCGACAGTCATGTCGTCACTGTTTTTCATATAGGTTAAGGGCGGTCAATCCAAACCCGTCTCGATCATTTGACTTAGCATCGGGTATGCCTATTCAACCCGGCGGTTCGGAAATCGTTGCTCGTTAAGAAGCATTGGAGCCCGTCCGCCCTCGGACCGGAGTATCTTTCAGAGCAACAAAAACTCTTCGGCGCGAGGGCGCGCCGGCTCCACTATCCCACCGTCTCGCGGAGGTGCTGGGCGATCTTGCGGAACTCCGCGGCGACGGGTGAATCGCCCGCCTCGGCCGTGATCGGCATTCCTCGATCGCCGGATTCACGCGTTGCGATATCGATCGGGATCTGGCCGAGCAGCGGGACCCGCAGCCGCTTCGCTTCACGTTCCCCACCGCCGGATCCGAAGATGTCGTAACGCTTGCCACTATCGGGCGAGATGAAGTAGCTCATGTTTTCGATGAGGCCGAGCACGGGCACGTTCACCTTGTCGAACATCGTCGCGGCCTTGCGCGCATCGATCAGTGCGACCTCCTGCGGTGTCGTGACAATAATCGCGCCGGCGAGCGCGACCGTCTGCACAATCGTCAGTTGGATGTCGCCAGTGCCAGGCGGGAGATCCAGCACCAGGTAATCGAGCTCGCCCCACTCGACCTGCCGCAGAAACTGCTGCGTGTAACGCGTGACCATCGGGCCGCGGAGGATGGCCGGCGCAGTGTCATCGAGCAGAAAACCCATCGACATCAGCTTCAGGTCGTACTGCTCGATCGGGATGATCTTGTTTTCTTCCGTTGCGGTCGGGCGATCGCGAGTGCCGAACATCAGTGAAATGCTCGGCCCGTAGATGTCGCAATCGCAAAGCCCGACCCGCGCCTTCGTTTGCTCGAGCGCGACGGCCAGATTCGCCGCAACCGTCGATTTGCCGACGCCGCCCTTTCCGCTCGCGACCGCGACGACATGCTTGATCCCTTCAATCCGCGTGGCACCGACACCCGCCGCGCCCGCGCCCGCCGGTGGCGCGTGGATATCAATCAACACCTTCGCGTGATTAACGCCGGAAACCTGCTGCAGAGCAGCCTCCGCTTCGGCTTTGATCGTCCGCGGAATCGCCGGTTCGTTCGTCGCCAGCGCGAGTTGCACGGTGACAGCGCCGTCCGCGATTTGAATTCCCTTCACCAGCCCGAACGACACGATGTCGCGGCTGAATCCGGGATACTTTACCGACGCGAGCGCTGCTTTGATCTGATCTTCAGTGACGGCCATGACGTGGGCCGGAAGCTACGCGCGCCGATCGCCGGGTAAAGAAGCGATGCCCGCGAACTCACTCCCCCAAGCGAGCCGCGGGCATCGAACCCCCTAACCCAAACCAACCAAATTTAAGCGGTAGTCTCTTCCCTGCAGGCCCAGAGGACGCTGCCGAAAACGGAAGAGATCGCGATGACGAAAGCGGAAATCGTAAGCATGCCGTCTCTTTAGCAACGGCCATGCCGGAGCGTTTTACCTAGGGAAAGCGAGCCTCAAACCCGCAGAAAGCGTGCGATTGGGCGACAATCGTGTATCGAACTTTAACACTTTCTGCGTATCAGGGCCGAATCTGCACGCGCGGTGTCAGCCCACACTGACACGCTGCACGCGCTACTGCGGCCTGGCCTTCGCCCGGGCATCGATTTCCTCGAGACTCGGGTCGTTTTGTTTCACCCAATTCTGGATTTCGCTGACTTCCCGCGGCCCGACAGCCGTCGAGCGAGTCGGGCTCTCCTCGACCGGCAGAGCCTGGCGGTGCTTCCAGTGCCGGCCGTGGCGCTTGAGCGAATAGTACATCGTCTTCGCTGTGACGGCGCCGACGCCGCTCGCGCGCATCGCGTTGTAGAACATCAGGTCAGCCTCCTCGGGCGACACCTTCTGCTCCTCGTAAGCAACGTCGTGCAACACGGAAGCGTTCCGGTATTTACCCTCGAATGGTCCACCGATGATCGTCCAGAACGGCCGCGGAATCGACGCGCCATCCACACGCGACCCAGCGGGCGCGACCCACACTTTCCCGTACGGGTCGGTGTAACGCAGCTCGTTCAACAGCACCATCGTGACGCCGTCATTTTCCCATCGCGTTTCGATCGGTCCGCTGAAATGCCCCCAGCCGGACGCACGCGCGACCTTCGCCTTCTTCACCTGCCGGTCGAGCTTCTTATCCGCCCGAGCCGCCTCGCGTTCGATGTCACGCCGCTTCCCGCCACACCCGGCGCAAACCGCCGCGACCAGCAATAATGCGATAAATCTCACGGCACCTTTGTTCCCTCGGCTGGCGAGATGTTCAATTTCCCGCCGTCGCCATCTCAGGCTTTTTCGCGGGAGACGGCGTCGCGGGCCGCGGCGTACCGGGTGTCGGCCGACGGAAGCCCTTCAGATAGAAGAGCATGAAAATCCCGGTGCAGATCAGCAGCGAGCCGATCCATTTCAGGAGCCAACCGGGATCGCGCAGGATCTGCACCGTGCTTTGATCAAGGTTCTCCGGGTTCCACGATGCCTGGGACATCTTGTAGGTGAAGCCGCTCCACGTATTCCACCAGTGGCCCGGGTAGCTGAAGGGATTGTTCATCCAACACTGGCCGGTCATCGTGCGGCCCTCGAGATCCGTCACGCGCACGGTGCTCTTGAATCCGGCGGGGCTGTCGCTGCCTTCGTTGCGTTGCACTTCGAAGTCGAGCAACTCGAGGCCGATCGGCAACTGATGCTGGCGCCAGCCGAATGACACCTGGATCGGCCGCGGTGTCGTCGGCATCGCCATCTGCCAACCCGAGGGAATCCACTGCTCGTGCGTCTGGTCGCCTTGCTGCACGCGCACGCGGACGCCGTCGGGCACGTTCGCGCCGGCGCGATCGGGCGACGCGGGCGCGAATTCCATCCAATGGTCGGCGTGCGGAATGGTGCGATCGACGACCAGCTCCCAGTCGGCCCAGCCAGTCGCCAGCGGAGCGCCCGGCTCGAGCTTGCCGGTCGAACGGCCTGCTTTGCGCGAAGTCAGATCGTAGGTGATCGCGCCGTCTTCGGCGATGAAGAGCGTGAGGCGATTCGCTGCGGCACCTTCACCCGGCGTTGCCGCACCGTGCGGATCAGCGGCGGCCGGCGCCACCGGCACAGCTCTGCCGCGCAATGTCACGACGACCGCCGGATTGTTTGGTTGCTCGGAAACAGAAACCGGCTTGCCGTTATCGATCCGAAAATCCGGCCAGAACGCCTCCACCCGCATGACGAACGGGCTCTCCTCCAGCGGCGTCTCGCGCCCGAGATGCTCCGCCACATCGCGCGTCCACGTCTTGTCACCGATCGTCACCGCGACGCTGCCTTTGTTGCCATTCTCCGGCTGCGACAGGAGCACCTTCGCGCCCGTGCTCCCGCCGGTCGTCGCCCGCGAAACCTGCTGATCCGGCGCCTTCGTGAACGCGAAGATCGACTCCTCGATATCGACTTCGCCATTCGCACTCGTGCTCCCGCTCCCGCTCGTGCTCGCATCCAAAACAGGAGCAGTTCCGCGCTTCAGGTTGATGGTTGCGAGGCCCATGTTGAAGTTGCCGTGGCCCTCGTGCTCGTCGTCAGCGAGGAGCCAGCTTTCCAGTTGCTGGCCCATCATCGCGGTTTTGATGGTGAAATGAACCGCGGGCGCGCCGCCAGTGTCTACCGGTTTCGGGTTCAGCTTCCCCTCCACGGCTTTCGCGTATTCGACGATGCTGAGCCGAGCGCCAGACGCGAGCGGCCCAAGATCGAGCGGCTTCTCGGGTGTCGGATAGCGGTTAATGAACTCGGCCTTATAGCCTTTCACGATGCCGTCCGTATCGCGCACCCGCAGCTGGTGTTCATCGATCAACAGCCGGTTCGTGGGCGGCTCGCCCTTGAAGAGCGTGATCGTCCCCTCCACCCCCCAAATCCGCCCGATCAACGAACCGAACAGCAGCGTGATGATGCCGAGATGCGTGATCAAAAACGCGACGTGATGCTTCTTCCACGGCCAGCGCGACAGCGCCGAGACCGTGAGATTCGCGACCAATAGAAGCAGCCAAAGATTAAACCATGGTGCGCCATAGACATACGCCCGCGCCACCTTCGCATCGAAGCTCGACTCGTAGATCGTGCCGGCGATGCTGGCGACGATCAGCACCGCCAGCAGCACGACTGCGAGCTTGATCGATGCGAAGAACTTAAAGATCTTGCCGCGTTGCCAGCTTGGACGGCCGGACGAAGGGGTCGTCATTGGAGCGCTATTTTCGGCGATTCGCGCAGCGGTTCAATTGGCGAATTCGGGTGCAGCTCTGCAGCTTGTAGCCACGGCGCTGCGCCCGTGGACCCCGTACAGCAACGAGGCGTGCGACAACCACTGCCGCACGCCTCGCAAGAACTCTGTTCCGAGCCGCCTTAGTTCGTCCACGAGCGCCACTTCTTGCGGAGCGGCTTCACGTATTGATTGACGTCGACGCTCTTCAGCCGATCCACGCCATCCTTGACGCCATCGCGCACGACCTCGCTCGTGTCTTCGTAGCGGCGCTGCACCGACCTGAAGAACGGCCAGAGGAACGGCAGCGTCAGCGCGCTCAGGTCGACATTGCCGAGCGGCGTCTTCGCCTCCACTTCGCGCTCGCGCGACTCCGACGAATAGCGAATCGCCAGCCCGATCGCGAGGCCGATCGCGAGCGCGCCGATCACCGTCGGCACCGGATTCTCGCGCAGGATAAACTCCGTGCGTTCGCGCGCCGTGCCTGCGGTCTGCTTCGTCGTGCGCCACGCGTCGCTCGCCACCGTTGAGACCTTCTCGGTCGCGCCCTGGAAGCGCGACGGCGTTGCCGTCCCGCCTGTCGTTTGCTGTTGGCCACCTCCATCCGCCGAGCCCGCGGCTGGATTGTTCTGCGTAAATTCTCCCCCGTTCGGATTGATCATACTGTGCATTCGTAAATGGATCGCTCTCTGCGCCTCTCCCACTTCCGCCGATCAACAGCCGCCTTCTGCGTGAAAACCGAAATTAATATTAGGCGGATAACTCAACAAAGGAGCAAGCAATGGACGAACAACCAAAAGATCAGCCGGAGACAGCGGAGACGCCTAAGTCGCACGAAAATGCGGATCCTCTCTCCGGCGAACACGGCTCGCACCCGGTCGGCACCGGGGTCGGTGCAGCGGGCGGCGGTCTAACCGGAGCAGCCATCGGCGCGGTGGTCGGCGGACCAGTTGGCGCGGCGATCGGCGCTGTCGTCGGCGGTGTAGCGGGAGCGTACGGCGGCCGCGGCGTGGCGGAGGCGATCAATCCTACAGAGGAAGAGAAGTACTGGCGCGAGCATCACGGAAAACAGGAGTGGGCGGAGGGCGACGAATCCACGTTTGAGAAATATCACCCGGCCTACAAGACCGGTTATGAAGGCGTGATGAAATACGCGGGGAAAAATTACCATGAGATCGAGACCAACCTCGCGCGTGATTACGAGAAGAACGACGCCAATCCGGCAATCCCATGGGATCGCGCCCGGCCGGCAGTCCGTGCCGCATGGGACCGACTGTCGGGCGTCGTCGGCCCACGTGACACCGACCGCGGCATGCGCGGCGGAATCTAAAAATCGCGAGTAGGTGCGCCGCCGGCGAGCCGCGCGAGACTCGTCAGGCGGCGCGCGCCTTGGACGCGGCCATGAACTCGTCGACGACCGCGAGGAACGGGTCGAGGTTAAACGGCTTCGTCAGGTAATTTCTCGCGCCGGCCGTGAGCAATCGCTCGATCTGGCTCGGCGTCGCGTTCGCGCTCAGGATCACGACCGGAATGTTCGCGGTGGACGCCTGTCGCTGCAGCATTTGGAGCACGTCTGCGCCGTGCATGTCGGGCAGATTCAAATCGAGCAGGATCAGCTTGGGCTGATACACCTCCGCCATTTCCACTCCGAGCCGTCCGTACGCCGCGTGCAACAACTGCAGCCCGGGCCGCAGCTCCAGGATGCGCTCGACGAGCGTAAAGTTCACGTCGTCGTCTTCCACATAAAGCACATCGCAGCCGGCCAGCAGCGGAACCGTCGCGGCACCCGTCGTGATCGCGTAATTGCGATCGCCGGGATCGCTCAACTCGTGCTCGATGATGCCAAGCATCTCGCGCGCAGCCTTCAGGATCTGCTGCACATCGGTATCCCTGCGGGTGGCGTTTGGCTGCAGGCTGAGCAATTCCGCGAAACCGATGATCGCGTTCAGCGGCGTGCGTAACTTGTGGTTTAAATTGGCGCGAAAATCGCGTTCCGCTTTTTCAGCGGCGGCTGCCGATGCCCTTTCGGCATCAGCCATTTCATTTACGTCGTTCATGTCTGTTCGTGGGGTCCTTAACCAAATGCCACCGCCGGCGCCGCGTTCTCCATCTGCAGGCCGGAAGGTTCGTCGAAAAGTTGGTCGCGCAGCTTCTTCACCATGTCGATGTCGCGCCGCATCTTGTTCTTGTGCTGGCAGAAGATCAGCGCCGTCTCGTCCGTGATGACGTCGTTCTTATATGCCTCGAGGAGCGATTGATCGAAGCTGTGCCAGCCCATCGTTCCACCTGCCTCGATGATCTCCTGGAAGGTCGAGCCTTCCCGCTCGCCATAGAGCAGCGTCTCGCGCGTGCGCAGGCTCGAGCCCATGATCTCGCTCACCATCAAGCGCCCGCCGCCGACCTTGTTCACCAGCCGCTGGCTCACGATGTAGCGGACGGTATCAGCCATGCGCTGACGCAGCTGTTGCTCCTCGTCTTTGCTGAACATGCCAAGGATGCGGTTGATCGTCTGGCCGGCGTTGATCGTGTGCAGCGTCGAAAAAACGATGTGCCCGGTTTCCGAGGCCGTCATCGCGATCTCCATCGTCTCGCGGTCGCGAATTTCGCCGACGAGAATCGCCTTCGGCGCCTGGCGTAAGGCCGCGCGCAAACCCGCCGCGAATGACGAGAAATCGCGCCCCAGCTCCCGCTGGTTGAACAGCGCCTTCTGGTGCGGATGCATGAACTCGATCGGATCCTCGAGCGTCAGAATATGGATCTGCTGCGTGCGATTCAGCTCGTTCAGCATGGCGGCCAGCGTCGTCGTCTTGCCACTGCCGGTCGATCCGGTCACGAAAATGATGCCGTTCTTTTCCTTCACCATCTCGCTGAAAATCGGCGGCAAACCGAGATCTTCGATCGTTGGAATCTTCGTCGCGAGCTTCCGCATCACGATCGCGGTTCGTCCATTCTGCCGAAAAATGTTCACCCGGAACCGCGCGACGTCGGGCACCGAGTAACTGCAATCGCACGAGCCGTTCACCGTCAGATCGTTCACCAGCCGCTCCTGGCCATTCATCAGGCAATCCGCGATCTGCTGGATGTGCTTCTGCTCGAGCACCGGCTCGGGCAATTCCACCGGGAACTCCTCGAGGGAGCCGTGTTGCTCGACCACCGGCGGCTTGCCGACCGCGAAGAGCAAATCGGACACGCCATCCGCGCTCTGCAGCATCGCGGTCAGGAGGGCGTCGATCAGTTCTTTGTTCACGGGTCCGGAGAAGTTGAGCAGCTAGAAATAGCGGGAAGCGTGCCGCGCAGGGGTTTCGCTGGGGCAACCGCCCCTGCCGCCAGCGTGTGTTCTTGAGCCCGGACGCCGAGCCATCGAGCGTCGACGCTGTCCTGCCTCAACGCCACTCGTGCTTTGGATACTTCCGCTGAAGCTCCTTCTTGATCGTCGGGTAGACGTCGCGCCAGAACCCCTCCAGATCGCTCGTGATCTGGATCGGCCGGTGATTTGGCGCGAGGACCTGGATGACCAGCGGCACGCGTGCGCGACCGATGATCAGGTTTCGCTCCACGCCGTAGAGATCCTGGATCCGCGCCGCGACGGCCGGCGGTGCCGATTCGCTATACACGATCTTGGCTTTCCGGCCATTCGGCAGCTCGATGCGCTCGGGCGCGAGTTGCTCCAGCAGATGCTGCTGAGCGCCCGACAACCACGACTTCACCGCCGGCCAGACCGGCCGGTCTTTGATCTCCTTGTAGCTGACCGCGCCCCGACAAACCTCCGCAATCATCAACAGCTTCGCCGTCTCATCGATTGGCGAGATCCCAGCTTCCGGCGACCACCGCGAGACGCAGTTCACCCGCACAATCCATTGCTCGACGGCGTTGTCCCAGTTCTTCAGCGGGAGCGTGCCCGCGAGCACTTCCTTCGCGAGCAGCGCGGCTGCTTCGTCAGCCGGAACCTCACTTGTCGCGCTTCCGAGCACGAGATCGTGAAACGTCGTCACCCGTTTGCCAACAACCCGCCGTAACGCGGAGTCGAACGCCACCTCCACCGTCTCCCGAAACGCCTCCGGGAACAGCTCGCGCAGCCACGATTCCTCGATCCGCGTCGCGAGCGTCAGCAACACCTGCCGTTCCTTGTCGCTGCTCTCGATCTCGCGAATCTCCGACGCAACGAGCAGCGGCGCGCGATGCACCACGCTCTCTCGCGCCAGCACGCCCCGACGGCCGTGCACGAGCGCGCAGCGCAACGTGCCTTGATCCAGCCGCGTCGCCACCTGGTCAGGAAATCCCGCAAGCACGCAACGCTGGATCGCGCCGGGCTCCGCTTCACGCGCCTCCACATCGAGCCCCTCATCACGCGCGATCGCCACGAATTGCTCCCACAACTGCGCCGCCTCACGCGCCGCAGCCGCATTGACCGACAACTGCGCACAACGACGTGGATCGAAGTTGTTCTTTTCCGCGAAGCGAAACGCGCGCGTCAGGATGAACAGATCCGAGTCGTCATCCGCGCCTAACAAGTCGTCGCGGTCCTCCCGCGCCTGCTTACCCTCTGCGCGTCGCAGGAGATTCCGGCCTTGCGTGACCGCCGCGATCAACGCGATCGCGCGAACGCAGCGATGCTCCTGCGCCGCCAGCAGCATCCGCGCGTACCGCGGATGCACCGGGAACGCGAGCATCCGCCGACCGAGCTCCGTGATCCGCCCGTTCGAAATCGACAGCGCGCCCAGATCTGCAAGCAGCTGCTCTGCACGTGCGAGCGCGCGCGGTTCCGGCGGTTCGAGCCAGCGGAAGTTCGCGACATCATCAATCCCGCTCGCCTTCAGCGTCAGCACCACTTCCGCGAGATCGAGCCGCTTCACTTCCGGCAGCTCCTGCGCCGCGCGCTCGATATGTTCGCGCTCCGTCCACAAACGCAGGCAAAGCCCCGGTGCCGTTCTTCCGGCCCGCCCCGCGCGTTGATCGGCGGAGGCGCGGCTGATCTTCTCGACGAGCAAGGTGTTGATCCCGCGCCGCGGATCGAACCGCGCGATTCGCGCGAGCCCGCTATCGATCACCAACCGCACGCCTTCGATCGTAAGCGACGTCTCGGCGACATTGGTCGCGACGATCGCTTTGCGTTTGTCGTACCGGGCGAGTGCGGCGTCTTGCTCGCTCGGCGTCAGCTCGCCGTACAACGGCAACGCCACAAATTGATCGCTCACACGCGACGCGCGCACCGCCGAGATCGTGCGCATGATCTCGAATTTGCCCGGCAGGAAAATCAGCACATCGCCTTCGGTGCTGCGCGCGAGCCGCGCGAGTTCATCGGCCGCGAGGTCCCAGATCGGGTAGTTCTCCTCGCGCACCGGCTTCTCGAGGTAATCGATCGCGACGGGATGCTGCCGGCCGGTCGACATCAGCAACGCCGAAGGCTCCAGAAACTTCTCGAGCGCGCCCGCCTCAATCGTCGCCGACATCACGAGGATCTTCAGATCAGGCCGCGTTGTTTCCTGAAGTCGTAAGGCGCGCGCGAGCGTGATGTCGCCATACAGATGCCGCTCGTGGAATTCATCGAACAGAATCGCCGCGACACCGCGCAGTTCCGGATCCTGGATCAGCTGACGCAACAAGATGCCTTCCGTGACGAAGCGGATCCGCGTTCGGTTGGACACGACATTCTCAAATCGAATCTGGTATCCGACTTCGTCGCCGAGCCGGCCATTCCGCTCGCTCGCCACGCGCGCGGCGAGCAAGCGCGCCGCCAATCGCCGCGGCTGCAAAATCACGACCTCGCGATCGCCGAGCATGCCGTGATCGAGCAGGATCTGCGGAACCTGCGTCGATTTTCCGGAGCCGGTCGGCGCCTGGAGAATGAGCCGAGGTTGCGCGCCTAACGAGCGGACGATCGCCTCTTCAAGCTCGTAGATCGGCAGATCGCGCGGCTGCATCGAGCCGGAAGGTCCAACGCGCGACGTTCAACGTCCAACGCGCAACGGCGGCGTCAGAACACGAGCGCGTTGACGAGTGCGTTTGCGATACCCGTCAGCGCAGCGCCCGCGATGAGCCCGGCGCAGATTGGCTCCATGCCTTCGATCCAGGTGCGATGTCCTGGGGTGCCGACGGCATGTCGACGCGCCATCCACCAGAAGAAGAGCGCTCCGATCCACATCGTGAGGCAGTATTCCGGCGGCAGAATCACCCCGAGACCGATCGATACCGAAGAAAGCGGGAACGGTCTGCGGCGGATGATCGTCATGATCTCGATGAACGCCGCCACGAGCGCCGCGGCGATCATCGAGTAGATCGCGGATGCCGGAAGCGTCGCCACGCCCCGCTGGATCAACTCCGCCACGCCGCGCCACTGCAATGCGCCCGGCATCGGAAACTGCTCCGACGCGATCGTGGCAGTATGACGAACACCGGCGGCATCCGGTTGCATGAACAGCACGAAGAACAACGGCGTGGCCGCGATCGCGCCCGAGATGATCCCGATGCAGTGGCCCCACGCCTGTTGCCGCGGCTTCGCTCCGAGCATGTAACCGGGCTTGATGTCGGAGAGCAGGTTGCCGGCATTGGAGGCTACTTCAGCGGTCATGCCCGCTGTGATCAGGTTCGAAGCCGGATTCGCCCGGTCGATCGCTCCGATCGTGAACTGCGTGATCTTGCTCAGCGACCCAGTGGGCGTCCACGAAGTGAGCGCCATTGAGTTCGTGCAGATAATCGTCAGCACGAAAATGAGTGGGAGCGAAAGCAACGCGAGCCACATCGGCACGCCAAAGAACAGGTGCGTCACATAGCAGCCGAGGACGCTCAGCACCGGCACGCCGACGAACGAAATCCAGAGCGGCACCTCGATGTTCTTCAGGACGTCGTCGCCCGGCTGTTTCTCCTTTTTCTTGCCGCTGAGGTTCTTCAGGACGCTGGTGAAAATCTCGGGACGACCCGCCAGCGCGATCAACGAACCGACGACCATCATCGTCACGCCCCACCAGAGTGACCACTGATTCACGATCTCGGCGCGACTGAGCGGGACCAGCGCGCCCGTCGGTCCCACGCGCGGTGCGATGTCGCCACGCGCGATCATGATGGGCGCGAGCACCATGAAGTTTACGACTGTCCCGAGCACCACGCTCGTGGCGACGCGGATTCCCATTAATCCACCGACGCCGAGCATCGCCGCGTCGAGCGTCAGGCGGAGTCCGAGCGTGCGGAAATCTGTCCCCAGAATCTTCGGGATCCAAAGCTCCCACTTTGCCGCGAGCATGTAATAGTAGTCGTCGAGGCGCTCGTGGAAATGCCACGCGCCTTCCTTCCCGAATTGGAGGACGCGCATCAGTCCATCGCTGATAAGGAACTGGTAGATCGCCGTGAGCCCGGCGCTGATGCCGAGCAGCTTCGCCTTGTAGACGCCCTCGCCGGCGGCGCCGTGATAAAGCGCGTCGAGCACGACGCCGCACGCGCGGCCTTCCGGGAACGGCAACTGGTCTTCGTTGATGAACCGCCGCTTCATCGGAAACGCGACGAGCACGCCGACGAGCGACATGATTGTCATCCACACAAGCATCTGCCACCACGGCACGATGACGCCCGTCACCATCATGTAGGCGGCGAGGCTGGAGACGAGCGGCGTCGTCATGTAGCCAGCCGCGGTCGCGATCGACTGCATCGCGTTGTTTTCGAGAATCGTGAAGTCGTTCGCCAGACGCACGCGCGAGAGCGCGCGGAACATCGCGAATGCCAGGAGCACGGAAGTGAGGCCAACGCCGAGCGTCACCCCGGTTTTGCCGCCAACGTAGAGATTGGTGGCGGATAAAATTCCGCCGAGGAAGAACCCGGTGAGCCCGGAGCGGATCGTCAGCTGCGGGAGATCGCCGCGGTAGATGTTCTCAAACCACCAACGGTCCTTCTGTTCGCGAGTCCAGGTGCGGGTTTGTTCGTCGGACAGCTGTGCGAGGGCCATGGCAATGGGGGCAGGTCAGCCGCGACGATGCACAGCCGGCGAAGAGAAAGCCATCCTGTAGTTACAGGTGGCGAGCGATGGCGCGCGCAGGCGCGCCGAACGAGGTGAGGGAGAGTAGCTGCCGCGCAGAAACATCTTCGCTCGTCGCGGCGCTACGTTCGCGAAATCGTTACGGCGCCGGCTGTGCCGACTCCGGTTCCGGCACCGGCTCCAGCAATTCGTCTTCCGGCGGGCCACTCGCCTCCGGGAGCTCGACCTCGGGCAGATCGTCGATCCAATCGAGCGAGGCGGAATTTTGCGCCGTCTCCGACTTCTCTTTTGCCTTGCTGCTGCGCTGCTTGCTCTTCGATTTCGAGGATTTAGCCGAGCTCTTCGACTTCGCCGATTTCTTAGAGGCGGAGGCCTTTTTTGCCGTCGCGGAGGAACGGCTCTTCGAGGACTTCTTCGACTCCGCCGCAGTGGCCGACGAACCGAGCGCGCCGAAGCAAAACATCGCCGCGAGCGGAAGTGCGAATTTGATTACCCTCAGCACACATAATAATCGCATGGGCTGCGCGGGCCGGTCGGGTATCCGGGACATCTCCCGGTTAGAACACGCTACGGCGCCAAGCGTTCGATAATCCAGCCGCCGCCCTCTTCGCGACGGTAGCGGAATCGATCATGGAGCCGATTCGTCCGCCCCTGCCAAAACTCAAGTCGCTCCGGCATGACGCGATAGCCACCCCAATGCGGCGGCAACGGAACGGCACCACCGGAATACTGCTCCGTCACGTGCGCAAGCGACACTTCGAGGGCCTCGCGATCTGCGATCACTTCGCTCTGGCTCGACGCCCACGCCCCGAGCTGGCTGCCGAGCGGTCGCGAATGGAAATACTCCTGCGATTCTTCGCGCGACGTCTTCTCGACTGCCCCTTCGATCCGAATCTGCCGCTCGAGCTGCGGCCAGAAAAAGTTGAGCGCCGCTCTCGGATTCGACGCCAGCACACGACCTTTCTCGCTCAGATAATTCGTGAAGAAGACGAACCCGCGGTCGCTCATCGCCTTGAGCAAAACCATGCGCGCGGAGGGTGTTCCATCCGGCGTCGCGGTGGCGAGCGTCATCGCGTTGACGTCGCGAATTTTTGCCGTGGCCGCTTCGCCAAACCATCGCGCGAACTGCTTGATCGGATCCGGGTGAAGATCCGCCCGGCGAAGACCGTGCGCGACATAGTCGTGACGCAACGCTGCGATGTCGATGGGTGTGTCCATGCGTCAGCGAGCGAAACTAACCTTCGCGATTTAAATGTCGATGCGCAGACGCGGCAGCCGTGTTGCGCTTGATTCGGGCGGATGCGGAACGAGCTGCGTCAGATCGCGCTCGTTCAAGACCTTCCCGCGCCAACAGCAAAAGCCGCGCGCTGGCCTCGGCTATCGCAACCAACCGCCGACGGCTTGCAGCGGCTCCAGGTCGCCGGCCTTCGTCACCCAGGCAGCAATCGCCGCGCGCGAACCGGCGGGCGTTTTCGCCATCGCCGGCGGCACGCGCAGCTCCGTGCCCTCTGCTTTTAGCGGCGTTGTCGCGAGTGAGAGCACAACGAAATCGTGCAGCAATTTCCGGCCGCGATTCTCCCCCGCCTTGACGTTGGTGTTCAAATCGAAGCCGAGCCGGGCGACATGCAGCTCATGACGCGGCGAGCCCGCCTCCGTCCCGGCGAAGCTTGCCTTCACCACGTCGTTGTCGGCCACCGTGATCTTCAGCACGCCGGCATCTTCTTTGCCGCCCGCCGGAACCGCGCGGTCACGCCACTCACGCCCGTTCAGGACAAAGCCGGGCGTGTAAACGCTGCTGCTTTTCCACCGCGCAGCATAAGCATGCTGCCGCGCAGTCCAGAGCTTCGATGCGAACGGATCGCGCCAGCCGAGGTGATCCCAGTACGTGACGTGGAACGCGATCGGCACGAAATCGCGCCAGAGGCCGGGCTCGTCTTTGAGCTTGCTGAACCAGGCGTCGGCGGGAGGACAGCTGCTGCACCCTTCGGAGGTGAACAACTCGAGCAAATGAGCGCGTGTTCGGCCGCTTTCGAATGTCACTTCCTTCCCCTCCATTTCCGTCGCGCCGGCGACGATCAACAGCACGCTGAACACAGCGCCGATGGAAGACAATTGGCAACGCACAGTGGCATTCTACGCGCCCGGCAAAGGGCGTCGTGCGCAAAGAATGACAAATCATTGTTTGTCGTTCGGCCCATGCCTACTTTCTGCGGCGGCACCGCCACACTGCTTATGCGCGATCTCTCCAGCATTCTTCAGCACGCGATCAGCGAGTCAATCCAGACTCTCCAGGCGCTCGGCGAGCTCGATCAGCAAATGCGACTCGCCACCGACGCCGTCGCGCAATGCCTCATGTCCGGGCACAAGCTTCTCGTCTGCGGCAATGGTGGCAGCGCAGCCGATGCCTCACATTTCGCGACCGAATTCGTCATCCGCTTCATCAACGATCGACCCGCCTATCCGGCGATTTGCCTCACCGCCGACGGCGGCCTGCTCAGCGCTGCCGGGAACGACTACGGCTTCGAAGAAGTTTTCGCGCGCCAGGTGGCGGCTTTCGGCCAACCGGGCGACGTGCTCATTTGCCTGACGACCAGCGGTAAATCGCGGAACGTCCAGCGCGCCGTCGAAGAAGCCAAAGCGCGCGGCGTGACGACCATCACATTGCTCGGCCGCGGCGGCGGCCCGATGATCAACACCTCGGATATCGAGCTCGTGGTGCGCGGCGAAGCGACGGCGCGAATTCAGGAAGGCCACATGCTCCTGCTCCACGTCCTCTGCGAAGCGGTCGAGGAGCGGCTCGCGCAAAGCTAGGCTCGCTCGAGCGCGGGGCGATGCATCCCGATCAGCCCCGCCAGCCGTTTCATCACGGTTATGAAACGGTTTTTCCAGATCACCAAAGAGGCCGCGGCCGAGTTCTTCGCCGACGATGCGATGAGCCTCGCCGCCGCGCTCGCTCTCTACACGGTCATCGCGCTCGCACCGCTCGTGACGGTGATGCTGACGATCGCCGGAATGATCTTTGGCGACCAGGCGTCCGCAGGCTTCATCCAGCAAGCCGAAGGTCTCATCGGCGCATCGGGCGGCGAAGCGATCCGCGGCATTGTCGATAACGCAAAGAAGCCGAGCAGCGGTGCGTTTCAGGCATTCATCGGATTCGCTATTCTCCTGGTCAGCGCGTCCGCCGTGTTCGCGCAGCTTCAGTCCTCGCTCAATCGCATTTGGAACGTCGTGCAAAAGCCCGGGCTCGGCGTCATGCACATGATCAAGACGCGGCTCTTCTCGATGGCGATCGTCGCCAGCCTCGGCTTTCTCCTCATGGTCTCGTTGCTCGTCAGCACCGCGCTCGCGGCCCTCGGCAGCTATTTCCAAACCCTCGCGCCACAGATGGAGTTCGTGCTCCACGTCGTCAATTTCGTCGTCGCCGTCGGCGTGACGACCGTCCTCTTTGCCGCGATTTTCAAATACCTGCCGGACGTCATCATCAGCTGGCGCGACGTCTGGATCGGCGCGGCCGTCACCGCAATTCTCTTCAATCTCGGACAGCTCGGGCTTGGTCTTTACTTGGGCAATAGCGACACCGCCGCTTCATATGGCGCGGCGGGTTCGTTCATGGTCCTGATCCTCTGGCTCTACTACTCCACCGTGATCCTTTTCTACGGCGCGGAGTGGGCGCAGGTCCGGGCGCGCTTGCTGGGCAGCCAGCTCCAGCCCGCCGAACACGCCGACCGCCTCGTGGTGGAAGCGCGCGACGCGAACGATCCCGAAGCGAAAGCGAAAATAACCAATCGATCCGCGAGTGAGCGGATGTCCGGCTACACGCGCGAGAAAGTGCCTCGGAACTAACTCCGCGGAAGATGGATCGTCGCGATCATGCACCGCGCGCTCCCGCCCGCGAGCTCGATCGTCGGCAGCGATAACGGAATCAGCCGGGCGTGACGTTCGATTGCTTCCCGCTGCTCATCTTCCAACGCCGCCGCCGCGCGCGCTGAGAGCACGAGCAGCTTCTCGCGTTCGTTGTGCAGCTCGATCGCGTTCCCGGCGAACTCGGTGATCTGCTCCGCAGTCAGCTCGATCACTTCCTTGCCGTGCGCTTCCAGCAGGTTCTGCACACCTTCCCGTTCCGCCTGATCCGGAATCGTCTGCAGCCCGGCAAGCGCAAACCCCGAGCCGACACACATCATCACATTCGTGTGATAAATCGGCCGGCCATCGTCGCTCTGGCTGCGAAACGTCACCGGCTCGTAGCCAAAGTCGCTGCAGAACTGCTTCAGCACTTCGGCATGCGTGCGTTGTGATAAGGACGCGTAGGCGATCTTGTTCACGTGATCGAGCACCAGGCTGCCGGTGCCCTCGAGGCAGCGGCCATCCGTCTCACACGCGGAATAGTCGACCACACCGCTGATCCGGTAATGCTTCCGCAGTTCGTCAATCACGTCATGCCGCCGCTCGAGCCGACGCGCGGCCGAGTACATCGGGTAGAGCGCCACGCGCCCGTCGTGATGCGTTGAGAACCAATTGTTCGGGAAAACCGCGTCCGGTTTTTCCGGCGTGGCGGTATCGTCGACCACATGCACCGTCACGCCCGCGTCGCGTAACGTCTCCACCGCGCGATCGAACTCGGCCTGCGCCTCTGCAGAAACGGCCGGCAATTCGCCAGCCGCAACCGCTTGTTGAAAGGCATTATCAGCCGCCGTCTCCGGATTCGGATAGAACCGGTGCGGCCGGATCATCAGCACCGCGTTCGCGCTTTGCTCCACCATCACTAGACCGAAACCGCATCAGCATTCGCGTCGACTTCACGCGTCTTCGAATTCGTGACTTTACTCGCGCGGTGCCGCCACACGGCCAGCGCGACAAAGAGTAAATCCGCAACCACGAACGCCGCGACATAGGCTTCGCCGCCGATTCCGAAGCCGTAGCTATGTAATCCCTTCCCGAGAACAAAATTGACGCCGTACCACGCGAACAAGACTGCGAGGAAACAAACCACGCTCGCGACGACGAGGCCGAACTGCGTCCACCATCCCGCGAGCCGACCGTGCAGCGTGAGGATGTAGCAGAGCAACGCGATCAGCGCCCACGTCTCCTTTGGATCCCAACCCCAGAAGCGGCCCCACGAATAATTCGCCCAGACGCCGCCGAGAATCGTGCCTGCGGCAAGCAACAACACACCGAGCTGCAACACGCGATAGAGCCAGAAGTGCATCGGCTGATCCGCGCGCGCCGCGGCCGGATTCCACGCGTAACGCCAGAGCAGGATGTGCCCGAAACCCATCGCGAGCGCAAAGGCCGCGTACCCGAGCGTGATCGTCAGCACGTGAATCGTGAGCCAGAAATTATCGCGTAACACCGGCACCAGCGGATCAATGCTCGAGGGCATCGCGATCGGCATTTGATGCACGAGCAACAGCGCGACTAACGACACCGGGAGCGCCGCGAGCAGGTAAATCGGCGCGCGGTAACGCGCGAAGAAAATCAGCCCGAAGAGCAGGACAGCGAACGAGACCCAGATGATCGACTCATACATGTTCGTCACCGGCGGCCGATCTGCGATCATGCAGCGCATCGTGATCGCGGCGCCGTGAAACAACACTCCCGCGACCGCGACAACCACGCCGATGTTTCGCAATAAACCGGACGTGCGTCGGAAATAAGCGATCATTAGCAGCACGAGCGCGATTCCGTAGCACCACGCCGCGCGGTAGAAGCCGTCGAAGTGGTTGTAGAAATACTCCAGCCGCAGCTCCGATTCCGGAGGATAAATGTTCGGACTGAGGCTCCGCAGACCTTCACGAATCTCGCGTGACGCGGTCGTGAACTGGAAGCTATCCGCCTTCATGTAGGCGGTGGCGAAGTTCTGTAGCTGCGCCTGGATCGGCGCGAATTGCTCGTCGCGGTAGTGATCAACGTAGCCTGGTGGCACGACCCAGAAATCGGTCGTCTTGTGTGGCGACGGCACGATCAGAAACGCGCTGCCGTCCATGATCCGCGTCAGCAACATGAGCCTGCCGGAGACGTTCAGCACCTCCTGCTGCAGCCGGTTGAGCTCCTTTTCCGCGCGCCGCAGCTCCTGCGCTTCGGCGTTCAGTCGCTGCAGCTCGGCGGAGCCGCTCAGCTGCGCAAACGAGAACCGGCGCTTCGTTTTATCAAGGCCGAGCCGCTCGATCAATTCGCCTAACGAGACCAACACCATCGGCTCGTTTTTCCAATCGTGCGTCTCGAGCAATGCCGAGAGGAGGAAATCGTTCGCCTTCCATTTGCGGCCGTTCTCGCCTTTGTAGCTGGAGCGCCCGGTGATCTTGATCAACGCTTCACGCGCGAACGTATCGACTGGCTTGCGACGGCCCGCGTCCTGAATCGCGAGCAGCCGCCATTGTTTGAAGTCGAGCGAGCTCGAGTCGGCTGCCGTCGTGGGAGCTTGCGCTCGCGCGGCCTGGATCAGGGTCGTGAAAACCAGAAGAGCGACGACGAGAAGACGCGTTTTCAAGGGCGCTAAGCTACGAGAACCGCCGCGCGTCCACAACGGCGAATCAGGCGCAAACGCCGTCCGGCCACCCATCGTGAGCGCGCCGCGCGTTTACCAGATGCCGAACGCGAAACGACGCGCGACATTGCACCCGCTGAATTATGGATCCGATCCGCAACATCAAGTTACGCTGGCTGCACGGCACGCTCGGCGACGTCAGCTACCAGATCACGCGCGTGCACTATGCGCAGTGCGCGCCGCTCAAGTGGCAACCCGCCATCAACGCCTTTCGCTGCGAAAGCGCCGTCCGCATCTGTGTTGATCTCGCGGGTGTCGATCGCTCGCTGATCGATCTCACGGTCGAATCGCAGCGCGTCATCGTGCGCGGCGAACGCGAAGCGCCCGAACCGACCGACGATGAGGGCCGCGCGGTGCAGATGCTCGCGCTCGAAATCGATTACGGGCCGTTCGAGCGCGAGGTGCCATTGCCGGCGCCCGTCGATGTCGAACGGGCCACCGCGGAGCAGCGGAACGGCCTCCTCTGGATTTATCTGCCGTTGCAACAATGAGCGCACACGAGCTTCTGACCCTGCAATCGAATCCCGATTCGTCGCGCGAACGCGCCGAGGAAAGTGCTGCCCGCGGGAACGTCGACGCGTCCGCGCTGCCGAAGATCCCGGAAGAGCTGTCGATTCTGCCGATCCGCGGCTTCGTGATGTTCCCCGGCACGATCCTGCCGCTGACGGTGAGCCGGCCCGCCTCGATCAAGCTGCTCGATGAGACGTTGCCGCTGACCAAGGTCATCGGCCTGCTGAATCAGCGCGACGAGGCGGTCGAAGAACCGCGCCCGCAGGATCTGTACACGGTCGGCACCGCGGCGCTCGTCCTGAAGCTGCTCCGCCAGTCCGACGAACAGATCGTCATGATCGTGCAGGGCCTTCGCCGGTTTTCACTGCGCAACATCGTGGCGACCGCCCCATTCCTGCGCGCGGAAGTTGATCTGCCGGAATCGATCCTGCCGCCGTCGACGAACGAATGGCAGGCGGAATTCAACAACCTGCGCGACAGCGCGATTCGCCTGCTGGAGTTAACGCCCGACGCGCCCGAGCAAGGCGCCGCCGTCATCCGCAACATCGATGACGCCGGCCAGCTGGCCGATTTCCTCGCGCCGAATCTCGATGTGCCGCTCCCGCAAAAGCAGGCGTTGCTCGAGGAGCTCGATGTCGTGAAGCGCGTGCGCGCGGTCCAGATCAGCATCTCGGCGCAGCTGGAGATCGCGCAGATCCAGCAGCGGTTGCAGCAGGACGTGCAATCGCAATTCGGCGATGCGCAACGGAAGGCGTATCTCCGCGGTCAGCTGAACGCGATTCAACGCGAGCTCGGCGAAGGCGACACCGGCGCGGATGAACAGATCGCGCAGCTCCGCACGCGGCTGGAGGAAGCGAACCCGCCGGCCGAAGTGATGGCTCAGGTCGATCGCGAATTGAAGCGGCTCGATATCATTCCGCCGGCGAGTCCGGAGTATTCCGTCATCGTCAGTTACGTTGAAACGATCGCCGAATTGCCGTGGTCGAAATTCAGCGACGACAATCTGGATCTCGATAAGGCGCAGGAGATTCTCGACCGCGATCATTACGGTCTAACGAAAGTAAAGCAGCGGCTGATCGAGTATCTCGCCGTGCGCAAGCTGAACCCGAAAGGTCACGGCGCGATCCTTTGTTTTCTCGGGCCGCCGGGTGTCGGGAAGACGAGTCTCGGCCAATCGATCGCCGATGCGCTCGGGCGGAAATTTTCGCGCATCAGCCTCGGCGGCATCCGTGATGAATCCGAGATCCGCGGGCATCGCCGCACATACATCGGCTCCATGCCTGGTCGTCTCATTCAGGAGCTGCGCCGCGTCGGCACGCGTAATCCAGTTCTCATGCTCGACGAGATCGACAAGATTGGTGCCGACTTCCGCGGCGACCCCGCGAGCGCGCTGCTCGAGGTGCTCGATCCGCGGCAGAACCACGCGTTCGTCGATCGTTACCTCGACGTGCCGTTCGACTTGTCGCAGGTGATCTTCATCGCGACGGCGAACTACATCGAAGGGATTCCCGGGCCGCTACGCGATCGCATGGAAGTGATCACGCTCGCGGGCTACACCGAGCGCGAGAAACTCGAGATCGCGCGCCGTTACATCCTCCGTCGTCAGCTGGAGGAGAACGGTCTCCAACCGCACCAGTGCGAATGGAACGAAGATGCGCTGCGGCTCGTGATTAACGACTACACGCACGAAGCCGGCGTGCGCGAGCTGGAGCGGCAGATCGGCGCCGTCTGCCGAAGCGTAGCGGCGCGCGTGGCGCGCGGCGAGACGGGGCACTATCTCGTGACGACCGATGTTGTGACGCAGGTGCTCGGGCCCGTGCGTTACGTGCGCGAACAAGCGCTCACGACTGGTGCGCCGGGCATCGTGACCGGTCTCGCTTACACGCCATACGGGGGCGAGATCCTGCATATCGAAGCGACCAAATATCCGGGCAAAGGCGGCGTTACGTTAACCGGCCAAATTGGCGACGTGATGAAGGAATCGGTGCAGGCGGCGATGAGCCTGGTGCGCAGTCGCGATGGTGCAATCGGCGCGAATGCGGAGGACTTCCGCGAGAATGACATCCACGTGCACGTGCCGGCTGGCGCGGTGCCAAAGGATGGACCGTCAGCCGGCGCGGCGATGTTCACCGCGCTCGCTTCATTGTTCAGCAACACACCCGTGCGGCCCGACGTCGCCATGACGGGTGAGATCACGCTGCGCGGGCTCGTTCTTCCGATCGGCGGTTTGAAAGAGAAAAGTCTCGCCGCGATGCGCGCCGGCATCACCACCGTGCTCATCCCGAAGCTCAATGAGAAGGATCTCGTCGACGTGCCGGAGGAAGCGAAGCAGAAGATCAATTTCATCCCCGTCGAAAACGTCGACCAGGTGCTCCAGCACGCGCTGGTGAAGAAGCCGGACGGTTCGGCCGCCTAACGGAGCACGGCCGTCCCGGCTGTGCGGACACCAGGCGTCTCGCCTGTTGCATCTGGGCGCTCGCGGCAGAAGCGCAGGCGAGACGCCCGCGTTCCGCACAGCCGAGACGCCGTGCTCCGCTGCTACTGCGCGCTGCGCCAGCGCGCGAGATCGGCTGGGGTGTCGATGTCGATCGCGCCTTCCGGGAACGGAATCCAGGCGACGCGGTCCGGATCGGCTTCGATCAACAACTTGGCGCCGCTGTCGTCGGGTAGGCTAAAGAGTGCCTCAAAGGAAACCCGATCAAACAGAGCGGGGACGCCCCCTTTCGTCGTTCCACCCCCTTTCGTCGTTCCACCCGCTTTTGTCATTCCGACCCCTTTTGTCATTCCGACCGAAGTGGAGGAATCTCTTCCAGAGTCTTCTTCTAGAGATGTCTCCACTTCGATTGACATGACAAAGGAAGGGGTCTCGTGGGTCACGGGCTCGTAACGCGAAGCGACGATCGGCTTGCCGGACCTTTCGTGCTCGTCGATCAGCGCTTGAACGACACAGCCATCAACAAACGGCTGATCGGAGACAAGCAGGATCACGGCTTCGAGTTCCGGCTGCGCGTGTATCAGATGCGCGAGCCCGCGCCTGACCGACGTGCCGACGCCGCGTTGCCATTCGCCGTTCTCCACGACCTCCGCCTCCGTGCCGTGCAGTGCCGCCGCGATGCCGTCACGGGCTGCGCCCACGACGACCGCCACACGCGCACAACCCGCCGCGCGTGCAGCGTTCACCATCCGACGCACGAGCGTCTCACCGTCGATCACGAGCAGTTGTTTCGGCTGCCCCAACCTCGTCGAACCGCCCGCCGCGAGAATTACGGCACCGATGTTTCGCATGCCTTCGCCCGCACCGGCGCGACATTCCACCCGTGAATCGGCGCCTTGCGATCGCGCAGTGATTCGCCACTGCTATCGGCGAAGACTGCCTGGATTTCGGAGACGATCGCGAGCGCGATTTCCTCAGGCGTTTCCGCGCTCAAGTCGAGACCGGCGGGCGAGAAGAGCTCGGCATTGATCGCGACACCGGTATCGAGCAAATCGCCGAGCAATTGGTCGCGCCGCTTCCGCGGCCCGAGCAACCCGACGTAGCGAAGATTCAACTGGAGCAACCGTTGCAGCGCGGTGAAGTCGCGACCGTAGTTGTGCGATTTGACGATCGCCGCCGTTCGGTCGTCGAGATGAGCCGGAAGATGCTCCGCGCGATCCGTTTCGATCACCTGCCAGCCGAGCGTGTCGGCGAAGCTCCGCAGCGGCGCGCTGTCTGGACCATCGCCGAATATGACGAGTTGTATCGGCGGCTCGATCGATTGCACAAACGCGCCGGGCGGAGCGGCTTCACCCGCTGGCAGGAGCCGAGTCCCGACGGACGAATGATTCTCATCAATAATCGTCACAGCCGTGCAGCAGCGCCGCAATCGAAAGCTGTCGGCAAGCGCGGCGAGGAACTTCTCCCCGGCACGTTCTACAAAGATCTCGATCGCGCCGTGACAACCGAACCGCCGCCGGGTGTCGAACTCCATCAACACTGGCGCGCCGGTGCGGATCACGTCGATCGCGCATTGCGCGACTTCCTCCTCGAGACAACCGCCGCTCAGCGAACCGACCGCCGAACCGTCAGCCGCGACAAGCATGCGCGCACCGGGCCGGCGATAGCTGGACCCGCGCGAGCGAACCAGCGTTGCCAGCGCGAGCGGCTCGCCACGGCGGCGTTCCCACGCGTTGATGATGTCAGCTAGTTCTTTCACGTGTGGTGCATGCGAAGTTCTGTCATCCTGAGTCGCATCAGACGACGAAGGACCCCGCACTCGGAGCGCGGGTCACACTTAGCACCGATGACGACAGTCGAAGCACCGGGGCTCCTGGTCACATCCCTCGTCATGCGGACGCTCGCGCCGCCTGTGCGAGGTCCTTCGCCGTCTTCGCGGCTCAGGATGACAAAACACTGGGGCAACATGGTCGTCTCGTTCACGCGTTCGCCGTCGGCTCGCGCATGTAGAGGAGTTTCTCGGGTGTGATCGGCAGGTCGCGCACGCGCACACCGGTGGCGTGATAGACGGCATTCGCGACCGCCGCCGCGATCCCTGTGATGCCAATTTCCCCAAGTCCGCGCGCGCCGAGCGGGTTAAAGGCGAAATCGGGCTCGCCGATGAACTCGACCTCGATCTCGGGAATGTCGGCGTTCACCGGCACGTGATAGTCGGCGAGATTTCGTGTCACCGGCAAACCGGTGACATGGTCGTACGCCGTCTCCTCCATCAACGCCATGCCGATGCCCATGACGATCCCGCCGATGATCTGGCTGCGCGCAGTCTTGCCGTTCACGATGCGGCCGCCATTGATGACACTGAGGACGCGGCTGACCTGCACCCGCGGCAGCATAGGATCGATGCGGACTTCGCAGAAGTGTGCGCCGAAGGATTGGAACGCAAGGTCCTTGTTTTTGTCGGCGGCCTTGAACTCGCTTTGCACTTCGAGCGATTCGCGGCCGGCTCGCTTCAGAATGTCGACGAAGCTGTCAGACTTCGCGGCATCAGTCGTTAGGCCAATTCGACCGGGCGCAACCATCGAGATCTCGTCAACCGCAGCATCATGCAGCGGCGACTGCGGATCCTTCACCGCCATCTCGGCAAGGCCGCGGTGGAACATCTTCGCCACTTCGTGAATCGCGGTTCCGACGGTGCCGGTCGAGTTCGAGCCACCAGCCACCGGGCCGAACGGAAAGTCAGATTTGCCCAGCTCAAACGTCACGTTCTCAAACGGAATCCCGAGCTGCTCCGAGGAGATCTGTGTGAACGCGGTGTATGCGCCGGTGCCGAGATCGTGCGTCGCGCATTGCACCGTGGCCGTGCCGTCGGCGCGGAATTGCACCTTCGCCGCCGCGCTCATCTTGTGCGCGGGATAGGTGCAGGTCGCCATCCCCCAGCCGACGAGCACATCGCCGTCGCGCATCGAACCGGGCTTCGGATTGCGCTGCGCCCAGCCGAACTTCTCCGCGCCGCGCGCGTAAGCTTCCTTCAGAAACTTCGCGCTGAACGGCACCTCTTTCGTGGGATGATTGGCGGCGTCATTGATGATGCGCAGCTCCACCGGATCCATCTTCAAGAGATACGCCAGCTCATCCATTGACGACTCCAGCGCGAAGGTTCCCGGGCACTCGCCCGGCGCGCGCATGAACGTCGGTGTCGCGATATTCACCGGGAAAATCCGCTCTTCGATCCGGATCGACGGACAATCGTAGAGCAGGCCCGTCGAGCGCACGCCGCACGATTCCGTGAAGTCGCCGACGGTCGACGTTTGCGTCTGCGTGAAGTGCTGCATCGCCTGCAGCTTCCCCTCCTTCGTCGCGAAGAGCCAAAGGTGTTGCCGCGTCGGCGTGCGATGCCCGGTGCCGGTAAACATATGTTTCCGCGGCACGTGAAATTTCACCGGCGCGCCCGTCGCTTTCGCGCCCATCGCGGCGAGCAACACGTGCGGCCAGACCGCGCCTTTGCAGCCGAACGCGCCCCCGACGAACGGCGAGATCACGCGCACGCTTTCGCGCTCGAGTCCGAACGCACGCGACAGCACATCCTGCACGCCTTTCACAAACTGCGTCGAGTCGAACACGGTCAGCCGATCCTCGGCTTCCCAGACGGCAATCGTGCCCGACATCTCGATCGGGTTGTGCGTCTCGGTCGGCGTCGTGTAGATCGCCTCCTGCCAGGCGAGATCGTAGTTCGTGAACGCGGCCTCGACGTCGCCCTTGTTCACCTGCAGCGGCTCCTCCTTGTTCTTGCGCGGCTTCTCGGCGTTGCGTTCCGCCGCTGCCATCGTCAACACGGGCGTCTCGGGAGCGTAGGTCACGCCGACGAGATTCGCCGCATGCCGCGCCTGCTCGAATGTCTCTGCGATCACGAGCGCGACGTACTGCCCGGCGTAATGCACTTCCGCATCGGCGAGTGGAAAACGCTGTTCATTGCGGATGCCACCGCTCCCGTCGGTGCGTTCCTCTTTGCCGATCGGGTTCTTCAGCTTCGGCGCGTCCAGGTGCGTGAGAACGGCGCGCACACCCGGGACCGCTTCCGCGGCTTTCGTGTCGATGCCGGTGATCCTGCCCTTCGCGATGTTGCTTTCGACCGGCCAGGCTTGGAGGCCATTCGGCATGGCAAACTCGACCGCGTATTTCGCCGCGCCGGTCACCTTGAGGCGCCCGTCGACACGGTTCCTTGATGGCCCAATCGTCGGCGCGTTCATGGGAGATTCTGGGGAGCGCACGCTTGCAGCGTGCTCGTTGCGGCATTCTGCCGCGACGGGCGTTGGTGCGCGTTGAAAGCACTCGAGACGGAAATCGCCGACGAAAGTTCACGAGGACGAGGACGTCGTCGCCAGCAGGCTGAAAGCCTGCGCTCCCCAGACATGCTGCGGACGGTCATGGTCATGCGGTTGCTGTTGAGACGGCCGCCGTCAGCGCGCGGACGATGCTGCGCTTCGCGAGTTTGATCTTGAACGCGTTGTGCCGGTAAGCCTTTGCACCGATCAACGCCTTCTCGGCCGCCGCCCGAAAAACTTCGTCATCGGCTTTTTGGCCAACGAGCAACTTCTCGGCTTCAGGCGCGCGCCACGGCTTGTGCGCGACGCCGCCGAGAGCGATCCGCGCCGCAGTGATCATTCCGTCCGCGCCGACGTCGAGCACCACCGCCACGCTCACCAACGCGAACGCAAGCGAAGCGCGGTCGCGCATCTTCAGATACGACGACCGCGCGGCCGGCGGCAGCGCCGGCAGATCGACCGCCGTGATCAACTCATCGGCGCGCAAGTTCGTATCAACGTTCGGCGTATCGCCGGGCAGCCGATGAAATTCCGCCATCGGGATGACGCGTTCGCCATCGCCGCTTTGCACGCGCACTACCGCATCGAGCGCGGCGAGCGCGACACTCATGTCGCTCGGATTCGTCGCAATGCATTGGTCGCTCTGGCCGAGGATCGCATGGATGCGATTGAAGCCCTTCAACGCCCCGCAGCCGCTCCCCGGGCTGCGCTTGTTGCACATCGTGAACGCCGGGTCGTAGAAATAATAGCAGCGCGTCCGTTGCAAAAGATTGCCGCCAGTGGTCGCCATGTTCCGGAGCTGCGGGCTGGCGCCGGCGAGCAGCGCCTGGCTCAAAACGGGATAGCGCTGCACGATCAACGGGTGCTCGGCGACATCGGAATTCCGAGCGAGGCCACCGATGCGAATGCCGGCGCCACCGGCAAGCTCTTCGACTCCCGCAAACGGCAGCCGATTAATGTCCACGAGCTGCTCCGGCTGCTCGACGCCCATCTTCATCAGATCGATTAGGTTCGTGCCACCGCCGAGAAACTTGATCTTCGGGTCGCCGCCTACCGTGCGGATCGCCTGCTGCGCATCACTCGCGCGCGTGTAGGTGAACGGGTTCATGCTGGTAGAGCTGCGGTCGCTTCCTTGATCGCGGCGACGATGTTCGGATACGCGCCGCAGCGGCAAAGATTGCCGCTCATCCATTCGCGAATTTCAGCATCGCTCTTCACGTGCCCTTCCTTGATGCAGGCGACGGCGGAGCAGATCTGCCCCGGTGTGCAGTAGCCGCATTGAAACCCATCCTGCTCGATGAATGCCTGCTGCACGGGGTGCAGCTGCTCGCCTTGTGCGATGCCTTCGATTGTCGTGATCTCGTCGCCTTCATGCATGATCGCGAGGCTGAGGCAGGAGTTAATGCGACGGTCGTTCACGAGCACGGTGCACGCGCCGCATTGCCCGTGATCGCACCCTTTCTTCGAGCCCGTGAGATCAAGATGCTCGCGCAGCGCATCGAGCAACGTCGTGCGCGGGTCTAACGAGACTTGATGCTCCGTGCCATTGATCTTCAGGCGAAAGGGAATGGCCGCTCCATCCGCCGCAGCAGTCGTCGCCGGAAGCGTCTGGCCCTCGGCGTTGCCAAACCGCAGCAACGCCGGCCCGAGCGTGACCGCGGCGCTTGTCCCGGCGATCTGTTTGAGGAACTGCCGGCGCGTCGCCGGGCTGCCGAACATCAGCAGTTCGTTCAGTTGATCGGCCGAATAATCGGCGGGCGAATCGCTCCGTTCGGTCGGCTCTGATTCATCGGCCATCGTTGATCTGGTATTCGTTCCGAGCAGCGACCGCAGTTGCAAATTACGCGTTCAATCACGCGCCTGAAGTCTCGCGCCGCTAGATCGTTGATCCGGAATCAGTCGTCACCGCCGCCGCGTCCTTCGTCGTCAGGATCAACTTATCGTCCCGCACTTCAATCGAGCGGACGTTCTCCCAGAATTCATTCGATCGGGCATCCTGCCGCTGCGATCGGTCGAAGCCTTCGTTGAAGCTGGTGTTGATCTCGTCGGCGAAGGTTTGCCAGCCGGTCATGTCGATGTCCTGGCCATTTGCGGTAAACGATTTCACGCCGAGCACGAAACGGTCGGCATCGTAAGCCAGCGCGAGGCGGACGGTACCGTTAAACCAGCGATTCCGCACCCGCGGCAGCGGAATGCCGCTCAGCGGAACGCTCAGGTCAATCGTCATGATGGAATCGGCAATGTCGACGCGCGTTTTGCCGCGCCAGTCACTGAACGCGGGATGCCGCGCGATCAGCGCGTTCAACTCCGGCGCGGTGAATTCTACCGTAAGCGGTTGTTGCATCACACCGGCAGTGCGGATGCGCTCGAACTTGTCGTTTGCGGCGGCGAACTGGGCGTCGCTCGGCGGTTCCATCAACACCGCGACGGGTGCCGGCGCGGTCAGCGCGTCGATCGTTTTGGCGTAGAGGTAATAGAGGCCGCCGAAGAAGAGCGCGAGCGCTGCGATGAGGACGAGAAAGATGGAGGCGCAGCCGAGCCCGCAGCAGCAACCACCGCCACCCCCTCGATTCGCTGGCACTTGAGCAGGCGGGATGGTGTTGGCGGTCGAATCCATGACTACCTGACAACTACTGCGCGCACGCGGCGCAGGGAAGCGAGTTTTGCGCAAGTCGGCGCTACGGCCGCGGCACGGCTGGATTCAACTGCGACTCCGCGTCGCTCAGCGTGCGGGAAGTTTCGCCTTTGCGGAAAATCATCCAGACGCCGAACAAGACGAGCGCGCCGCCGACGAGCGACCAGATGGAAAACGTCTCGCCGCCGAGCAGCCAGCCGATCGCCACTGCGCCCGGCGGCGTGATGAGCGAGATGGTTTGCAGATTGTTCACCGGGATCCGCGGCAGCAGCCAATAAAGGAGCAAAAACGTGAGCGCGGAGCCGATGACCGCGAGGTAGAGCAGGCAAAAGATCGCCATCGGCGTCCAGCGGAAGCTCAGCGGATTTCCATCGACGATCAGCCCCACGCTCAGGAGCGGCACGGTGCCGAAGATCATTTGCCACGCGGCGATCATTGCCGGTGCGAGCTGTAAGGCGCGCCGTTTCAGGAGCACATTCGAAAACGCTGCGCCCGCGCCGCCGATGACGATCCCGAGCGCGCCCCAAAACGCCATGATCCCCGCATGCTCGAAGAGGCGGCCGCAGATCAAAGCAACACCGGCGACGGCGATCGCCGCGCCGGTCACCTGCTGCCAGCGCAACGGCTCCGAGGGCAGCAACCAATGCGCGAAGCCGAGACCGAAAATGACAATCATCGCCTGCAACACTGCCGCGAGCCCCGACGAGACATGTAACTCGCCCCAGAAAAGCAGCCCGTAATTGACCGCAAACATCAGCACGCCGGTAAACCCGAGGAGCGTCCAATCCGCTCGATTGCGCGGCAGCAGCGGCACCCGGCCGATCGACACCGCGACGAGAATCAGAAACGCGATCAGGAACCGCAGCGCCGCGAAGGAGATCGGCGGCAGATCGTTCAGGCCGATCTTGATCGCGAGCCACGTCGAGCTCCAGACGACGCAGAGCGTGGTGAACGCCGCGGCGATCGCGAGTCTCTGCTGCTTCGGCATGCGCATACGAGCGCATCGCCGCATCGGCGGCGCAACTGCGCTGTTGCTTAGCTCGTGTTTGCGACCGGGCTGTGCGCCATCTCCGCCTTCGGCAGCGAAACCGTGAAGACAGATCCTTCGTTCACCACACTCTCCGCGCTCAGCTCGCCACCCATTGCGCGAGTCAGCTCGCGACTAATCGAGAGACCCAGGCCGACGCCTCGTTGCCGTTGCTCGACGCGATGACGATCGACCTGCACGAACGGATCGAAGATGCGGCCGAGCTGATCGTGCGGAATCCCGCAACCAGTATCGCGCACGCGGATCAAGCTCCGGCCGTCAGTCGCTTCACACTCGATCGAGATCGAACCGCCGCGTGGTGTGAACTTCACCGCGTTCGTCATCAGGTTGAGCAGGACCTGCTGAAGACGATCGGCGTTCGCGCGCACGGCAACGTCCCGATCGCACTCCGCGCGGGCGTAGGTCAGACCCGCTTCGAGGAACTTCGGCGCGAGAAGATTCTCCGCGCGCTCGAGGGCGACGTGGACGTTGACGGGCTCGAGCTTCATCTCCGCCTGGCCGGATTCGAGGCGCGCAAAATCGAGAATGTCGTTCAACAAGCGCACCAGTTCTTCGCTCGCGGAACGAATCGAGCGAATGTCGCTCAGTTGATCCGAAGTCAGCGGCCCGCTCACGCCGGCCAGCAGCAGATCGGTGTACCCGCTGATCGACTGCAGCGGCGTGCGCAGCTCATGCGACATCATCGAGAGAAATTTCGCTTTCGCCTCGCTGGCCGCTTCCGCGATCTTGCGTGCGCGGACCAGCTCATCTTCAAACTGCGCGCGCTGCAGCATGCGCATCATGACGCATTCGTTTAGGAAGACGCCGTGGCGTTCGCGGCGGACGGCGTTTACGAGGACTGGAACGTCCGTCCCGGCGCGCGTCCGCAGCGCGAGGTAAATCTCCTCGGCTTCGCCTTTCAGCTTCAGGAGCGGAAAGAAATGCGTGTGATAGAAGATCTTCCCGCCGACCCCGAGGATCAGCTCGAAATGCCGGCCGACGAGCTCATCGGGTGCATAACCGAGCAGCTGCGCGAGCGTGCGATTGCACGCGTCGATTCGGCCATCGTCAGCAAAGGTGATGAAGCCGCAGGGGGCGTCGTCTAACTGCTCGTGCATGGGGCTTCGGCAGCATGCGCGGAAGGCTACGCCGCGTCCAAGTATTCGCGCATCACGGCGATCGTTTCATCCGGGTGACTCATATGGGGGCAATGCCCGACCGCGTTCAGCTGTCGAAACGTGCTGCCCGGTAGATGCGTCTCGATGTAGCGGCCCGCCTCGAGCGGCGCGATCGAGTCATCCGAGCATTGCATGATAAGCGCGGGCACTTTCGCTCTCGCAAGATCGGCGCGGTTATCGGAAAGAAACGTCACCTCCGCCCAACGCCGCGCGATCTTCGGATCGGTCGAGCAGAAGCTCTGCTCCAGCTCTTGTTGCAACTCGGGACGATCCGGATTCTTCATCACCGCGGGCGCGAGGAAGCTCGCCCAGCCGAGATAGTTCTTATCCATCATCTCGAGCAGCCCCTCGATGTCAGCGCGCTCGAATCCGCCCACGTAGTCCGGCGGCTGGTTGATGTACGACGCGGAGGGCCCGACGAGGATGAGCCGATCGAAGCGCTCGGGCTCGCGATTCGCCGCCAGCACGCCGACGACGCAGCTGACGGAGTGGCCAACGAAGACGACATCCTCCAACTCCGCGGCGGCGCAGATATCGAGCACGTCCTGCGCATATCCTTCCAGCGTGCCGTAGCGGTTCGCGTCGTAGGCGCCGATGTCCGATTTGCCGGAGCCGACATAATCGAACAGCACGATCTTGTAGTCACGCTCGAACGCCGGCGTGACCCAGCGCCACATGTTTTGATCGCAACCAAACCCGTGCGCAAAGAGCATCGGCTGCGTTCCTTCGCCGAAGATCTGCACGTTGTTGCGGCGGAAAATGTCGGCCATTGGCCTGAGCATAGTGCCCACGCGATTGCCGGGAAAATGAAAAGCTGAATCCAATTCAGCGCGCGGCCGCATCTCACTGGAAACCCATGCTCCAGGATTTCCGTTTCGCATTCCGTCAGCTCATCAAAACGCCGGGCTTCACCGCTGTCGCCGTGCTTACGCTCGCGCTCGCCATCGGGGTGAACTCCGCGATCTTCGCGATCGTCAACGGCGTGATCCTGAAGCCGGTCGTGCCGGTGCGCCCGCACGAGATCGTGAACGTCTACACCGCGCGGCAGGGCGCGAGCAAAGATTACCGGCAGTTCTCGCACGCCGAGTACATGGCGCTGCGCGAGAGCACCGATGTCTTTGCAGAAGTCGCGGCGGTGCAGTTCTCACTCGTGGGTCTCGGCCGGCAGGAAGGGATGCGCCGGAGCTTCGCCTTCGCGACCTCGGAGAACTTCTTCTCGATGATGGGCGTGAAGCCGCACGCCGGCCGCTTCTATAACGCCGAGGAATCGCGGCCGAACGCCAACATCCCCGTTGTCGTCGCGAGCTACAGCTACTGGAAACGGCAAGGCGGCAAACCGGATTTCGTGGGCAGCACCCTCTTCGTAAACTCGAAGCCGTACACGGTGATCGGCATCTCGCCGGCAGGGTTCAGCGGCATCAGCGCGTTGCTCGCGCCGGATGTCTGGCTGCCGTTCGGCATGTACTCGCAACTCGGCTCCGCATTTGGCGAGCCGAATCTCTCGCAGCTCGACGACCCGAAGAACTACACGCTCAACGTCGTCACGCGGCTCGGCTCCGGGTTGACCGTGGAAACAGTGAAATCGCGTCTCGATGTGCTCGCGCAACGCATCAATGCGATCCAGCCGCCCGACTCCGGCGCCCCGCGCGAGCTTCAGGTGCAAACGCCGACGCGTTTCAGCATCAGCACCTCGCCGACTGAGGACGGACCGATCGGGCTCATCGGCATGCTCCTGATGGCAATGGCCGGCGCCGTCCTGCTCATCGCGAGTCTGAACCTCGCGAACATGCTGCTCGCCCGCGGCACTTCCCGTGCGAAGGAGATGGCGATCCGGCTCGCGCTCGGCTCATCGCGCTGGCGCATCATCCGGCAGCTGCTTTGCGAGGGATTGTTGCTCGCGATCGCGGGCGGCGTGCTCGGTTTGCTGCTCAGCATTTGGACGAACAGCCTGCTTCTCCGTTCGCTCGGCGCGCTCTTTGGCTCGATGAGCTTCTCGATTGTTGTGCCGCTGCATCCGGATGCGGTGGTGCTCGGCGTTACGTTCCTGTTCTGTCTCTTCGCGACGCTGCTCTTCAGCCTCGGGCCGGCGTTGAAGGCAACGAAAGCTGATCTCGTGAACGACCTTAAGCAGCAGGTCGGCGAACCGGCGCACGTTGGCCGCTTGAACCGCTTCTTCGCGCCGCGTCATCTGCTCGTGATGACGCAGATCGCGCTCTCGATGATGTTGCTCTTCGGCGCCGGGCTTTTCCTCCGCGGCGCGCTGAAGGCCGGCGGAATCGCGAGCGGCTTCGAGGCGCGCGATGGCGTGATCGTCGAGATGGATTTTTCGCTCGGGAATACCGACGAAGCGTTGGCGAAACGCCTGATGTTCGCCGCGGTGCAACGCACGCGTGAGCTGCCGGGCGTGCGCGGGGCGGCGCTCGCCACGATGGTGCCGTACGGCAACTTCACGAATTCGAAACGCGTCATGCCCGCGAGCCAGGCGGCGATCGCGCAAGCCGATCCGAACGCGCCCGAACAGGGGCAGAACGGCCTCTACGCTTCGATCACTCCCGGTTATTTCGAAACGATCGGCGTGCGCCTGCTGCGTGGCCGCGATTTCACCCAGGCCGAAGCCGAAAACAAGGAGACGCCGAAGGTCGCAATCGTCGACGAGATGTTGGCGAAGAAGCTCTTCCCCAATGGCGACGCTCTCAGCCAGCGGATCAAGGGGACGAACCCTCCCAAGGATGGATCATCCGGCGAGATGGAGATCGTCGGCATCGTCAGCTCGCATCGCCACGAAGTGATCGGCGACGCCGTCATGCCGAAGCGGCTCTTCGTTCCGCTCGCGCAGGTCTATAACGGCGCGGTTTACCTCCACGTGCGCACCGGTTCGACCGATCGCGCCGCGGTGACCAGCATGATCGGCACGGTGCGCCAGGCGTTGCGGAGCGTGGACCCCGATCTGCCGGTGCTAGAGATCGCGCCATTTGCCGACTTCGTGGAGAGGAACGTCGGGCTCTGGGCAGTCCGGCTCGGCGCGGTGATGTTCGGGATCTTCGGTGGTATTGCGCTTCTGCTGGCGGTGGTCGGCGTCTACGGTGTGAAAGCGTACGCGGTGGCGCGTCGGACGCGTGAGATCGGCATCCGGATGGCGCTCGGCGCGCATCCCGCGGATGTGTTTAAGCTCATCATGAAACAAGGCGCACTGCAGACCGCTGTCGCGCTCGCCGCTGGAATCCTGCTCGCGCTCGGCGCCGGTCAGGTGCTCGCGCAGATGCTCTACCAGGTGAGCCCGGCTGATCCAGTCGCGCTCGGCGTTGCATCGGTTCTGCTCGGCACGGCGGCGCTTCTCGCGTGCTTCATTCCTGCCCGACGCGCGACAAGGGTGAGCCCGATGACGGCGCTGCGAACGGAGTAGCCTAACGAACGCCTTCGCAGATCAGCGCGCACATGCGGCCGCGCACGGGATCGTCGCGGAACTGCGTGCGGAGCGCTTCGGCCACGGCGGTGGTGATCGCGTCGGTATCAGCGTTCCGCTCCTTCAGCGCGACCGCGAGCGGCGTCCCCTGGACGAGCCCTTTCGCGGCGTCGGCGGCGGAAGGGCTGACGGACGGTAGATTGATGGGGCGCACGGTGACATTGTTGAAGCCCGCTTCCTCCAGCCAACGCTGCAGCTGCCGTTCGTCGTGGAGGCTAAAAGGAATCTCGTAAAACTTCGGTGGATCGGTCTCGAAGAACGTCGTCGCCACCGTGTGCGCGACGTTGCAGAAGTCGTTCTGCTCGAGGTCGCACCATGTGTTGAGGAGAAGTTGGCCTCCGGGCTTTAGAACGCGATACGCCTCGCGCACCGCCACTGCCTTGTCCGGCACAAACATGAGGCCGAACTGGCAGACCACGGCGTCGAATGTTTGATCGGGAAATGGCAGCGCCATTGCATCCGCCTGCCGCCACTCGATCGCGGCGTTGTCGTCAAACTTTCGCCGCGCGAAGCCCAGCATCGGCTCGCTCAAATCCGTCGCGATCAGCTCACCGCCCGGCGGAAGAAGGTTCCGCAGATGCCGTGTGACGATGCCGGTGCCGCAGGCGACCTCCAGCACTCGCATGCCGTCACGCACCTCGAGCCGGCCGACAAGGTCATCGGCATACGGCTCGAACAACATCGGGCCGAGGTAACGGTCGTAGTTTTCTGGAACGGTCTCGGTAAACGCCGCAATGTCTTCTGCCATCGTTTGTCTCGTTAGGCTTTCTTGTTCTTGATGTAGTCGTTCACCTGCTGCGTGAGGATATCGAGCGGCATCGCGCCGTCTTTCAGGATAACGTCATGGAACTCGCGCTGATCGAACCTGTCGCCGAGCTCCTGTTGTGCGCTATCGCGCAGCTCGCGGATCTTCAGCATGCCGACCTTGTAGGCGCACGCTTGCCCGGGCTGCACAATGTAACGCTCGATTTCCGAGGTCACATCCTTCTCGCCCATGGCCGTCTTCTCCAGCATGTAGGCGATCGCCTGCTCGCGCGTCCAGCGTTGTGCATGAATCCCGGTATCAACGACGAGCCGCACGGCGCGAAACATCTCCGCCTGCAATCGGCCGAGATCGCCGAGCGGATTGCCCTCATACCAGCCGGCGTCTTTCGCCAGCCACTCCGTGTAGAGCGCCCAGCCTTCAGAGTAGGCGGTGAACGGAATGATTTTTCGAAATTGCGGAACGCCTTTGATCTCCTGCGCGATCGCGATTTGGAAATGATGGCCCGGCACGCCTTCGTGATACGCGAGTGTCGGCATGCCCCACTTCGGCAGTTCGTTCATGTCGCGCAGGTTCGCGAAGAACACGCCGGGCCGTGAGCCATCCATCGCGGGTCCCTGGTAATACGCGCCCGGTCCGGTCGCTTCCTTGAACTCCGGCACGCGCTGCACTTCCATGGGCGCCTTTGGCAAGGTCGCGAACAATCGCTTCGAGCGCTCGAGCGCCTCGTCGATCAGGCGCTTGTATTCCGCGAGCGCCGCCGCGCGGCCGGCGTCGTCGTTCGGATAGAGATGTTGTGGATCTTCGCTTAGAGCCTTGAGCGATTCGGCAATCGGGCGGCCGGCGTAGCCATTCGTATCAAGGATCTGCCGCATCTCGCCTTCGATCCGCACCACTTCCGACACGCCGATCGCATGGATCTCCGCCGGGTTCAGCGTGGTCGTCGTCATCTGGTGCAGCATGTAGGCGTAAAACGCCTCGCCTTCCGGCAGCTTCCACACGCCGGCATCCTCGGTCGTTTTCGGCAGCAGCTCCGAGTAATAGGCGATGAGCTTTTGGTATGACGGATAGATCTTCTCCGCGATGGCGTTCTCGACCCGCCCTTGCAGCTCGCTCCGCGCCGAGTCGGTCAGCTTCGTGATCTTCGCCGCGCGCGTTTTAAATGACGTCGCGAGGATGTTCTCGTTAGACGGCTGCGCCGCGAAGTCGGTCATCTCCTTCAGGACCTTCTCGACCACGAAGCGCGGCGGGATGATCCCCTTCTCCTCGCGCAGCTGCAGGCCCTCGAGCACCTGATCGAATTTCGTCGGCAACGCATCGAGCCTTTGCAGGTAATACTCGCAATCCTTCGGCGTGTTCATCCGGTGCTGGTTCGCCATGAACGACGGCCACTGGTTCTGCTGCCCGAAGAGCTGGTTCAGCGGGTAATTATGGAACTGCCACTTCTCGCCTTCGACGCCCCGTTCCAGGAACCAATCGAGGATTCGCGTCGACAGACGTTGGGAGGCGTTCTGCTTCTCGAGCGGATATTCGCGCAGCTGTCGCAGATCCTTCTTCGTCAGCTCGATCATCTTCTGCTGATGCGCCGGCGAGGCGTCGCTCAACTTGCCGCTGTGACCGGTGATCCCGAATTGCTCGACGAGTCCGAGCGTGGAGAGCAGCTCCGGTTCGTTCAGCACGAACTCGATGAACACCTTCTCGTAGAAGACGTTTAGCGACCACGGGCGGAACCAGATGGTATTGACGATGAACACCGCCGCGACGACCAGCAGGACGAGGAGAATCCCGCCGAGCCACTTCAACACGCGCTTGAGCATGGCAGAGAAAACTCCGGCGGCGCCCCGCCGGTCAATCTCCAAAAACAGCTCGCCGCGTGCGGGTTACTGCAGCGATGCCATGTCGATCACGAAACGATACTTCACGTCGCTCTTTAGCATCCGCTCGTACGCTTCGTTGATCTGATCCATTCGGATCAACTCAATGTCGGACGTGATCCCGTGCTCCGCGCAAAAGTCGAGCATCTCCTGCGTCTCCGGGATTCCGCCGATCAACGAGCCAACGAGCTGGCGACGGCGTCCGATGAGACTAAAGACATCGACCGGCAGCGGATCAGGTGAAGCGCCAACCATGCACATCGTGCCGTCGCGCTTCAGCAGCGCGAGATACGGGTCGAGCGGGTGTTTCGCGGAGACGGTATCGATGATGAAATCGAAGCTGCCCGCGTGCTTCTTCATTTCATCGGCATTCTTCGAGACGACGACATGCTTCGCGCCGAGACGTTTCGCGTCTTCAGTCTTACCGGGGGAAGTCGTGAAGAGAACAACGTCCGTTTCGAACGCGTGCGCGAACTTGACGGCCATGTGACCGAGACCGCCCAGGCCGACGACGCCGACCTTCTGGCCCTTCGTGACTCCCCAGCGCCGCATCGGCGAGTAGGTCGTGATGCCCGCGCATAACAGCGGCGCCGTCGGGGCAAGATCGAGCTTGTCCGAAATCCGAAGCACAAAAGCTTCATCGACGACGATGCTCTTCGAGTAGCCGCCGTAGGTGTTGCCGCCGGTGTGTTTGTCGGGGCTGTTGTAGGTAAACGTCGCGCGCGAGTCGCAATACTGCTCGAGCCCCGCCTGGCAGTTCGGGCAGGTGCGATCCGAGTCCACCATGCAGCCGACGGCGGCCAGATCGCCTTCTTTGAAGCCGTTCACGCTCGCGCCGACTTTCGTTACCCGCCCAACGATTTCGTGCCCCGGCACGCATGGATAAACTGTGCCGCCCCATTCACCGCGCACGGTGTGCAGATCGGAATGGCAGACGCCACAGAAGAGAATCTCGATCGCGACATCAGTGGCGGTGGGTTCGCGACGTTCGATCGAGAACGGTGCGAGCGGTGAAGATTCGGATTGAGCGGCGTAGGCTTTGGTAGAGATCACGCCTGAGAATCGTCGGCGACGCTGTCGCGGACGCAAAATTACACGCGCCGGCTCCGGCGCCGTTGTAGCGACGCCCGCTCTGTCGGCCGGTAAAGACGTGCGTCTTTGCGAGCCTTATCGCGGTCGCTTCGGGAGCATAAACCCGCCGCCTTGCGCATACGCGCGGAACGGCGACAGAGCGCCGTCGCTACAGCTTCTGTTCGCGCGGGGGCGCGCTGTAGCCACGCCGCTGCGTCGGCGTCCAACCGCCTGGCACGACATTGAAGCGCCGTTGCTCCAGCGGACAGAGAGCGCGTTGTGCGTAGAGTGCCTTCGCGATGCTCTACTCCATCCTCGACCTCGCGCCGATCATCGAAGGCGGCGACGCTTCGCTCGCGTTCCGGAACAGCGTCGATCTCGCGCGTCACGCGGAGCAGTGGGGCTACCATCGCTTCTGGCTCGCGGAGCATCATAACATGCGCGGCATCGCTAGCGCCGCGACCTCTGTCGTGATCGGCCACGTGGCCGGCGCGACGAGCCGCATCCGCGTCGGCGCCGGTGGCGTGATGTTGCCAAACCACGCGCCGCTTGTCATCGCGGAGCAGTTCGGCACGCTGGAGGCGCTTTATCCCGGCCGCATCGATCTGGGGCTCGGCCGCGCACCGGGTACCGATCAACGCACTGCTCGCGCGCTGCGTCGGTTCCTCGGCAGCAGCGGCGATACCTTCCCGGAAGATGTCGCCGAGCTGCAGGCATACTTCCAAGCGGGCGGCGACGATCAGCGCGTGATGGCTGTGCCCGGCGCGGGCGCAAACGTCCCGCTCTACTTGTTAGGTTCGAGCGATTTCAGCGCGCGGCTTGCGGCGCAACTCGGGTTGCCGTTTGCCTTCGCATCGCATTTCGCGCCCGAATATCTCGACGTCGCGCTGGCGCTTTACCGGCGCGATTTTAAACCATCTAGCGCGCTCTCGAAGCCGCACGTGATCGTCGGGATGGGCATTTACGCTGCCGAGAGCGATGCGGAGGCGCGGCGGCTGTTTACCTCGGCGCAATTGAGCGTGCTGAAGCTCATTAACGGCCTTCCCGGTGAGTTGCCGCCACCGGTCGAGAGCATGGAAGGCCGATGGAGCCCGGCTGAGCAACACGCGATCGAGCAACGGACGAAATACACAGCCGTCGGCTCGGCCGAGACCATCCGGAAGCGACTCGACGAAGTCGTCGCGCGCACGCAGCCGGATGAGATCATCGCGATTGCGCAGATCTACGATCACGCCGCGCGGCTGCGCTCATTCGAAATCGCCGCAGATGTTTTCAAACAACTCAACGAGGCAACCGCGTCCCAATGAACAACTCGCCAAATCCCTGGATCGACATCGCACCCGGGATCCGCCGCCAGACCCTCACGACTGGCGAAACCATGTATCAGATGATCGCGGAGTTGAAGGCCGGCAGCGTGTTGCCGGTGCATCAACATCCGCAGGAGCAGATCACGCACATTATTCGTGGTCGGCTGATCATGATCGCGGCGGGCGTTCGGCATGAGCTAGCGGCGGGCGATTCGTTTTACCTCCCCAGCAACACACCGCACGGAGTCGAGACAATCGAAGAGACGGTCGCGCTCGACACGTTCAGCCCGCCGCGCACGGATTACCTGGCGATCGATGCCGCGGCGAAGTCCGCATGACATTCGGCGCAGTTGCGCCACGGTTGGCCGTGACCTTGTCGTTCATTGTTCCCGCGCATAACGAAGAGCGCGAACTGCCGGAGACCCTCGGTGCGATTCGCAGCGCGGCCGACGCGGTCGGTGAGCCATACGAGATCGTGGTCGTGAATGATGACTCGACGGATCGGACCGCAGCGATCGCGCATGCGTTCGGCGCGCGTGTGATCGACGTTCGGCTGCGTCAGATCGCCGCGGTGCGAAATGCGGGCGCCTGTGCAGCGCGAGGCGACATCTTTTTCTTTGTCGACGCGGATACGCACATCACGCCGTGGCATGTGCAGGAGGCGCTCGCCGCGTTAATCACCGGTGACGCGGGGGGTGGGGCGCGCTTGCAGTTCCATGGCGCGGTGCCGCTATTTTCGCGGCTCTTCCTGCAGGCGTTTGCGATGGTCTACTTCGGCTCGAATCTCGGCGCGGGGGCATTCCTCTTCACGCGGCGCGAATCGTTCGAAGCGATCGGCGGATTCGATGAGCGGTTCTTCGCGGGGGAAGAGATGTACTTCAGCCGTGCGCTCAAGACGCGCGGACGTTTCACTCTCCTGCGGCGACCTGCCTTGACCTCCGGGCGGAAGTTTCGCCTGCACGCGCCGGGCTTTCTCGTGCGGCAGTTTCTCGCGCTCGCCTTCGGTGGCGAAGGTGTTTTGACTGCGCGGGAGAAGCTCGCCTTCTGGTATGAAGGCAAGCGCGAAGGCTCGACGCCCTGAGCGCCACGGCTCGGAAGAAAAGAGTCGTTTTTTCTGCAGCAGCTACATACGTTCTGCAGGCGAGATGGATCTGCAGAGCGATCCGCACTGCCGTGCGGTTGAGGAATCGCCGCCTGTGGATTCGCGACCGTAACAGGTCGGCCACGATATGGAGCTGCGGAGTGACCCGGAAATTCGTCTAGCCGACGAATCGCCGCGGCTCGACTCGCCTATCGAGTGGTGGTTTGTGCAGGGCCGCTTCGCCAGCGCGAACGGGGACACTCATTCGTTCATGGTTTCGCTATTTCGGCATGCGCTGGAATGGCGCGGGCTCTCGGCGGGCAGCGCCTGCGCGCTCATGATTTCTGTGCTGGAGGAGGGGACTGGCAAAGTGCGCGTGCATTCACAAGTCGATCCTTCCACGAGCAGCTTCCTGGTAAAGGCGTCGAAACTAGCCGCGCCGCGTGGACTGGATGCGATCGCGCTGGAAGCAGCGATGGCAGAAATGGGCGAGTATGGCCTGCCGCGTTCCATTCGTGCGGAAGCGAAACCGGCGCGGCTCACCTCCGCCCCGTTTCGGGCGGCGTGGGGCGATTTTGCGCTCGAGCAAACGCAGCGCGGTTTTCTGCTCTCTTTCGCTGAACCGGAGACGCAGCGGCGGCTTCGTTTCGAGCTCCGACCGAGGCGTCCGCGTCTTCATCTTGCCGGCGCAGCGATCGCCAATGGCGGCTCCATGGAATATGCCGCCTACACCCGGCTGTCCCTTACCGGAACGGCCGAGGACGAGGGCGTCAGCGGCGAAGCGTGGCTTGATCATCAATGGGGCAGTCACGGCTGGTTCCTGGCCGATCGCGACCAGGAACAGATGCTGGGCTGGGACTGGCTCGGCGCCCAACTCAGCGACGGCTCGGATCTGCTGGTGATGGCGCATTACGATCGCAGCGCCGGCGCCCTCCTCTGTAAATATACGGTGCTGCTGGAGAAGGAAGGGGCGCAGTTGCGGCACGACGTCGACATTGCGCCTAACGAATGGTGGACCAGCCCGTGGACGGGAGCGCGTTATCCCGTCGCGTGCACGATCCGCATCCCATCGTTCGGCCTCGAGCTGCGGTTCAAGCCGCGCGTTGTGCAACAGGAGGTTCCGACCGTCCCGCCAATGCGGGCCGTCTGGCAGGGCGCGGGTGAGGTCAGCGGCACGCGACAGGGCCGCCCGATCTTCGGTGTGGCGCGCCTGGAGCTGCACGGCTACGCCTATGTCGCGAACCTCGCGCGCCACCTCGAGAGCGTCACTGCGCGCATTCAGCAAAATATCGAGTCGTTTCTCCCCCGCTGGTTAGGCGAAGGCGACCTCGCGCGTCTCACGGCCCGCACCTGCGCGCTCTACGATCCGCGCGCGCAAACAGAAATGCTCTCGACGCCGCTCTGGGATTTGATGGACCGCGGAGGCAGGCAATGGTGGGCGGCCTTCGGCGCGCTCATGATCGCGGCGCTCGGCCGCGATCCGCAGCCGTATGAGCTGCTCGTCTGCGTCACCGCCGAGATGTTGCACGACGCCACCGTGATCATCGACGACGTGCAGGATAACGGCCACCTGCGCCGCGGCGCGGAATGCATTCACCGCCGCTACGGCATCGACGTCGCGCTGAACGCGGCCAACACCGCCTACTTCCTGCCGATGGGTCTGCTCGCGGATTATCCGGGCTTGAGCGACGAGCAACGCCTTGAGCTTTATCGCCTGCTCTCGCGGCTTTACGCGCGCGGTCACATTGGCCAGGCGCAGGACCTTTACTGGTCACGCACCCTGACGCGCGAGCAGCTCGGCCTCTGGATGGCGGACTCGATCAAGCCGCGAATTCTGCAGGTCTATGCCGATAAAACCGGCGCGCTCACGGAAGCGGCCGCGGAAGGGGCGTGTGTGATCGCCGGAGCAAACGCGGAAACGCGGCACGCCTGCGCCCGCTTTGGCCGACATCTCGGCATTGCGGTGCAAATCGTGAACGACATCGCGAACTTCAATCCCGCGCGCGCTGACCGCGCCGTGATCGGGAGCGATTTGCGTGAAGGCAAAATGACCTTCGTGATTTATCACGCGCTCGATCGGCTGAAGCGCCGAGACCGGGACCGACTCGAGACCATCTTCTGTTCGCCAAGTCTGCGGCGCGATGAGGAAGCCTTGGCCGAAGCGGTCGAGCTGGTGCGGCAATCCGGCGCGATCACCGCCAGCCGCGAACACGCCAGCCGGATGTTGCACGACGAATGGCGGCGTCTTTCCGCTGTCCTCCCGCCATCCGATCCGAAAGCGATGTTGCGCGTGCTCTGGACCTTTCTTCTGAGCCTCGGCGAGGACGCAGTGCGCACCGATTTCGCGCCGGCCTGAAGCGGTCATGAAACTTTTCTCGGCGGCCGCGCTCGTCGCTCTCATGCTCGGCACCGCGCACGCGCAGTCGTCGGCGGAGCGCGAGCTCCTGGAGTTCCAGCTTTTCACCGATGGGCGCGGCATGGTGCTAAGCCCGCGCGTGGCGAAGAAACTGTTCGCCACCGCCGCTTCGCCGCTCTGGCCGCTGGTCCGTGCTACTGGTGAGAGCCGCGGCGGCATGATCGCGCAGGGCAGAGGTTTCATCGGCCTGCACGCGGTCCGTTATCGCGAGAGCGAAGCAGCGGTGCTCGGCTGCGCGATGTGTCACGCCGGGAAAGCCGCTGGCCGACTGATTCCGGGACTCGGCAACAAGACCATCGATCCATACGGCGGCGCGGAAGTCCTCCTCGGCGAGTGGGCGCGCGATCGTCGCGATCTGCACGCTGCGAAACTTCGCGACGGTCAGCGCGAGCTCACCGCCGGCTCATTAGGCTATGCGTCCATGGTGACGCGCCGCGATCTCGCGAACCGCACTCAGGGAACCGTCCCCGCCGCCTGGGTGCTGAACTGGCTCTACGAGTCGAGCGGACGCGAATTGCCCGACAGGCTTCGGATGCCGGGCGCAGTCAAAGTGCCGCATCTCTGGGGCTACGCGCGCAAACGTGAAGCTGGCCTTTTTTGCGACGGGATGGGAGATGGATCGCAGCCCGGCTGGCTTGCCGCGGTGCCGTTGACTGCTGGCTTACCTGCCCAGGCGGTGCGCGATCATCGCTCGGATCTACGGAGGCTGGAGGAGGTGCTCAGCGCGTTGCAGCCGCCAGCTTATCCGTTCGAGATCGCGCCCGAGTCCGCCCGTGCCGGCCGGCGCATTTTTCACAAACAGTGTAGCGGTTGCCACGGAAACTACGAAAAGTCCGAGGCCGAGGCGCCGCGCTGGATCTCAATCGAAACAGTGCAGACCGATCGAGAACGACTTCGCCTGACGAGCGGTAACTTCCGCGAAGTTGTCGCGCGAAATCCGCTCGACGACCTGATCCGCGCGCACCCGCAGGCGGGAAAAGGTTATCTCGCCCCGAGGTTGGAAGGAATCTGGGCGCGCTTTCCGTATCTGCACAATGGGTCGGTGCCGAGCCTGCGCGCGATGCTCACGCCGCCCGAAGCGCGCCCGCGGTTTTTCTCGCTCAAGCGCGCCGGCGAGCTAGAGCGGTTTAGCAAAGAGGCCGGCGGTCTGACGATTCCCGCAGCAGGCTCGCAGGGCGATCTGGCATTGCAGTTCAGCGCGCGACAGAGGAGCCGACACGTCTACGACACTTCTCAGCCGGGGCAGTCGAACCGCGGCCATCCTTTCGGAACGAATCTTCCGGAGGAGGAAAAAGGCGCGCTCCTCGAGTACCTGAAGACGCTGTGACGCGGGTCAAGCTGGAATTACAGCGCCAGCCGCGAGCTTTCACAGCTGGGCGGCAGCGCGTTTCAGCTTCTCGAGCGAAAAATCCTGCGGCGGAATATCGACATCGCGTTCACCGCCGGAGATTTCGAACAACGTGTGCCGCGAGCTGCCGGGCGTCTGAATGCGTGTCACGACCGGCACCCAGAGATCGTCCTTCCGCATGATCTTCTGCACCGCGAATTCCTTCGGCTTGCCGCTGCGATCGAACTTCACAATGCGCATCGGCACAGTCTTCTCGATCGAGATCCAAGCCCGGACTAACGAGTAACTGGAACGCGCGCCGGAGGGCGGTCGCAGGTTGATGATCTTGCAGAGCTCGCGTTCCACCTGCTCCTCGCCGGCCGCCGTCGCATCCGGCCATTGCCAGAAATCTTCGATCAGGTCTTCAACGGTCAGATCCGAATCGAGGTAACGCGTTTGAAGTGCCGCGGTCGTGATTGGCGCAATTTCATTTCCCGGAGCGAGATGAAAACCTTTTAGGCTGCCGGTAGCGGAGCGCTCGAGCGAAAGGACGTTGCCTTTGTCGGCTGCTGGCCAGAGCACCTCGTAAAGCAGCCGAGTCACATCGGGTTCGCGGCGCGATTTCACACGAATTTGCGCGACGCGCCGAGCCTCGATCGCGGTATCGGAGACCGTCAGCTTCGTTCGCAAAATGAAGCCGTTTGTTCGTTGCGTCTCGAGCAGGCGCTGCACGAGCGCGCGTGTCTCGGCGTCCGCCGCATGCGTGCTCGTCGCTGCGCTGAAAAGCGCGAGCGCAAACGCAATGCCGAGTAACAGCTTCAATGGCGTAAAGCGGTAGCGGGCGACATCCGCGAGCCCATCCATGCAGGATAAAGTCCGCCGAGTGCGCCGAGCGTAACTGCGATCAATAGCGCGACGGCCAGCAATCCCGGCGTCACGTTTGCCTGCAACTTTCCCTCGACCCACGGGGTCGCTTCGAGCAACCGCGCAGCGAGCGCCCCGAGCACGCATCCGAGCACGCCGCCGACAAACGTCAGCAGCAGCGACTCCGTCAAGATCATCCGGACGATGCGGCGGCGACGCCAGCCGATCGCGAGCAGAATGCCAATCTCGTGCAGGCGCTCGAACACGCTCATGAGCACGGTGTTCATCACGCCGATCGCGCCTACGACAAGCGCGATGGACGAGACGGACCACGTCATCGCTTTCGCCATCTGCATCGCGGTGTTGTTCTCGGCCACACTTCCTGGGCTGAACGCGGTGAGGCCGGCGAATCGGCTTTTGATGGTGTCGCGCAGCCGCTCGACTTCCGCAGCCGTGGTATTCGCAGCGAGCCAAACGTCGAAGAAGTTGACCAGGCCCGGCTTGTCCGTGAGCGACTGCATCGCTCGCAGCGGCATCACAATCGCGCCGCTTTCGGCGAGCGCGGGGCTGGTGAAGATGCCGCAGACTGTGAATTCCCGCGCCTCGATCTGGATCTTGTCGCCGAGCTTCTTGCCAAGCATCTCGGCACTCAGACTCCCGATCGCAACAGTCTCCTCTGATGCATCGTCGGGCCACCGGCCTTCCTTGATTCGCGCGTGGTCCCACAACGGCGTCTTCGGTTCCCAACCGATGACAAGCACGGTCGGTGAATCTTCGACGCTGAAGATATCGCTCAAGACCGCGCCGACCTCTTTCACCCCGGGCAACTGCAGCAGCTCGGATTTCACCTGGTGCGGAAATGCCGCGGGCATTGTGCTGCGACTCACGGACTTCGTGACGATGAGATCGGTGCCGCGCGCGCGATAGACGTCCGCCCAGCTGCGCTCGAACCCGGAGGCGATCCCCGCAAGCGAGACGACGGCTGCAATGCCAATCGACGTGCCGATCACCGTGAGCAGGCTGCGCAGCGGACGACGCAGCAGGTTCTTCAAGATCAGTTGAAAGAAGTACATCGCTTCAAGACACGGATGCTATTTTTTCGATGGCGACTAACTGGCCATCGCGCAGACGCAGGGTACGCGTGGTCGCCGCGGCCACATCAGGATCGTGCGTGACGACGATGACGGTCATGTTCCGTTCCTGATGGATGCTGCGGAGCAGATTCAGAATCATCTCCGCGCTCGCGCTGTCGAGATTGCCGGTCGGCTCATCGGCGAGCAAAACCTTCGGTTCGTTGGCGAGACTGCGGGCGATCGCGACGCGCTGGCGTTCGCCGCCGGACAGGTTCGCCGGGAGATGCGTTAGCCGCTCGTGCAAGCCGACGGACGCCAGCAGCTCGGCCGCGCGATCGCGTCGCTGCTTCGGCTGCCAGGATCGCCGCTCGAACATTGGGATCTGCACGTTTTCGATCGCGGTGAGCGCCGGCAGCAGGTGGAACGATTGGAAGATGAATCCGATCGTGCGGGAGCGGAATCGCTCGGGCTCGGGTAGCGCGCTTAGCTCCACGGAATCGATCGTAACCGAGCCTTCGAAGTCGCCGTCAAGCGCGCCGAGAATGTTCAGCAGCGTCGTCTTTCCGGAGCCGCTCGGCCCCATCAGCGAGACAAATTCCCCCCGCTCGATCGAGAAATCGACGCCGCGCAACGCCTGCACAACTCCCTGATCGAAGGATCGATGCAGACGCTTCACGGTGATCAGCGGCTCGTTTGAACTCATGATTGCGGTGCCCGCAGGCCCGGCGAGCGTCAGCCAAAGATCGATCCATTTGGCTGTCCGGAGTGCAGCGAGGCTAGCAGGGGCAGCTCCGTTGCCTCAAGAAGAATTCCGGCGCGACAGATGCGCTCCGTTCCACTGCGAATCTGCTTTGGACGTCCGCGTTCTTCCGTCGCATCGTCGAAGCGCGCGACTCGATAGAGCAGCGTGAACTGATGAGAAAATTAGCGAGCGTAAAACGATCCACCGGCACAAAGATTCGCCGCGCGACCACCGGGCCGGAGATCCTGCGCGTGCATCCCGTGATGAGGGAACTGCGGCCGCACCATTCCGATGAGCGGGCGTTTGTGCGGCAGGTGCAACGTCAGATGCGTGAGGGCTTTCGTCTCGTTTATCTGGAGAGTGATGGCGAGATCCGCGCGGCCGCCGGCTATCGCATCCTGGAGATGCTCTTCTCGGGGCGGACGCTGTACGTCGACGATCTCGTCACGCGGGAATCGGATCGCTCGAAGGGCTTTGGCGGGCAGTTGTTCGACTGGCTGGTGGAGGAAGCGCGACGAGAGGAATGCAAGGCGTTGACTCTCGACTCCGGCGTGCAACGGCACGACGCGCATCACTTCTATCTCATGAAGCGAATGAAGATCGATTCGCATCATTTCAGCTTCAAGCTGGAGGACGTGCGCACCGCTGACGAGCGCGTGCTGTAGCAACGCCGCTGCGTCGGCGTTTTCGGCAGCTAGCCGGTCATGCGGGCACGGCAACGCGTCACGCAGCGACGCGGCTACAGCGACTCTGTTCAGCGGTGGCACCGCCAATGCGTCGATGTTGACGTTGCGGCGCGAGCCTGATCGAAATAGCGAGCCTGCAAGCCAAGCCATCTTCGGCGCGTGGGCGGCTATGAGTTCCGTGAACCCCTCGGCGATTCCGGTCACGCCGCCTTCCGGCGCGCGGCCGCGGCTCGACTCCGTCGATCTGCTGCGCGGCTGGATCATGGTGATCATGGCGCTCGATCACACGCGCGATTTCTTCAGCCGCGAGGCGATGCTGTTCGATCCGAGCGATCTCACGCGCACGACCGTGCCGCTGTTCCTGACGCGCTGGATCACGCATTTGTGCGCGCCGGTGTTTTTCTTCCTCGCGGGCACGGGCGCGTTTCTCTCGACCCGGCGCGGCCGGACGAAACGCGAGGTCGCGCGGTTCCTCCTGACGCGCGGGCTCTGGCTCATCGTGCTCGAGCTGACGGTGGTGCAGTTCGGCTGGACGTTCGGAATCGATTTCCACTTCGTCGCGCTGATGGTGATCTGGGCGCTCGGCTGGTCGATGATCGTGCTCGCCGGGCTGATCTATCTGCCGACTTGGGCGATCGCGGTCTTCGGCGCGGTGATGATCGCCGGGCACAATGCGCTCGATGGCGTACGGCCGGCGGCGTTTGGCACGTTCGGCTGGCTCTGGAAAATCCTGCATGTGCAAGCCGCGTTCGAAGTCGCTCCCAAATACAACGCTTTCGTCGTCTATCCGCTTATTCCCTGGATCGGCGTGATGGCGTGCGGCTACGCGCTTGGCGCGCTGTTGCAGCGCGAACACGACGAACGGCGTCGCCTCCTGCTGTGGATCGGCTGCGGATTGATCGTCGCTTTCGTCGTGCTGCGCGCCATCAACATCTACGGTGATCCGCAGCCGTGGTTGGCTCAGGCGAGCGCGGTCGGCACGGTTCTGTCGTTCCTGAATTGCGCGAAGTATCCGCCCTCGCTGCTCTACCTGCTGATGACGCTCGGCCCGTCGATCGTTCTGCTCGCGCTGTTCGACCGGCAGCTCGGCGCGGTGTCGAGGCCATTCATCATCATCGGTCGCGTGCCGCTGTTCTTCTACGTGTTGCATCTGCCGTTGATTCACGGTCTCGCGGTGTTCTTCGCATACATCAGGCACGGCGAGGCCGGCGCGCTCTGGAATGGGCCGGTGTTTGACGCTCCCGGCGCGAAGTTCCCGCCGGACTACGGCTATGGCTTGGTCGGTGTTTACGGGTTCTGGATTCTCGCCGTCGTGCTGCTGTATCCGCTTTGTCACTGGTTCGCCGCCTTGAAGCAACGGCGGCGCGATGCGTGGCTGAGTTACTTTTAAGATCGATTCGGCTCGCGCGCCCGCTTGTGTCATGTCGACCGAAGCGGAGACATCTCTTCAAGTCTTCCCCTCCCCGGCTAAGAAGCAGCACTTTTAGAGATTCCTCCAGTTCGGTCGGAATGACAAAGCGTGTGGCTGGCCGGTCGTGACGGCGCCGGAGGACTGCGCCGGCGCCATCTGAAGCCTCGGCCGCCGTTCCGCTTGCGAAGTGCCGATCTTCACCTACAGTGGCCCCTTCATTATGGCAGAAAGCAGTGACACGATGGACATGGGGCAGTTTCAACTGCACGAGAAGGACACGGGCAGCGCGGATGTGCAAATCGCGCTCCTCACACGCCGGATCGCGCAGTTGACCGA